>Ga0208917_1001037_pt1 | contig 13967 bp, 12 predicted proteins | sample DEB08_DNA_10_FD_185500 | JGI IMG/M metagenome (GOLD analysis project Ga0208917, IMG submission 185500) | Aqueous microbial communities from the Delaware River and Bay under freshwater to marine salinity gradient to study organic matter... | ecosystem: Environmental > Aquatic > Marine > Coastal ...
TCAGATGTTGTTCCATTAGATGAAAGTGCAATTAAATCTTTTGCAGAGAATGCTCATCAGCTTGGTTTAAATAATAAACAAGCTCAAGGTATCTTAGAGTTTTATAAAAATTCTATGGAAGGTTCTGTACAACAAAATCAAGTAGACATGGAAACTGCTCAAGCAAATGCTGAACAAGAACTACGAAAAGAATGGGGTAGAGCTTATGAGGATAATATTAAAAAAGCAGGTGCAGTTGCTAAAGCAAACATGGATGCAAACATTTTAGATATGCAATTAAAAGATGGTACACGATTAGGAGATCATCCTGCTATTATTAAAGGCTTTGCAAACATTGCTAACCTTATGTCTGAAGATAAATTAGTAAGCACAGAATCTGAAAGTGTATCTCAAGGTGTAGATTATAATGCTGAAATATCTAAGATTGTTAATGATCGAGATGGTCCATATTGGAATAAAGCACATCCAGATCACGACAAGGTTGTTCAGCAAGTATTTACATTAAGAACAATGATGAGCAATGGATAACAAAGAAATTAAATTAGAGATACTTCGTATTGTAGTGGAGAGTGGATCAGAAAATCAAAAATCAAATCCCTTGCCAATCTGCAACGAATATTATAAATGGGTTTCTAAGGCGGATGAAAATTCGCCTAAGAAAAGTAAGACAATTCGAAAGAACCTTACTGACGACAAGGAAAGACTTGTAGTCTAAAAGACTTTAAATCCAAGAGAAGCCAAATATTTTTGAGAACTCCTCTGATTTTGTTTAATAATAACTTAACAAATAATAGGAGACAATTATGTCTACACAAATAACAACAGCATTTGTAGAACAATATAGTTCTAACATACAAATGCTATCACAACAAAAAGGTTCTATTCTTAGAGATAAAGTTAGATTAGAATCTGTTACAGGTAAAAATGCTTTCTTCGACCAAGTTGGAAGTGTTACAGCATCTGTTCGTTCATCAAGGCACTCAGACACTCCTCAATCTGATACTCCTCACTCAAGAAGAAGAGTTTCATTGGTTGATTACGAGTTTGCTGATCTTATCGATGATCTAGACAAAGTAAGAATGTTAGTAGATCCAACTTCTACTTACGCATTAGCTGCTGCTTATGCAATGGGTAGAGCAATGGATGATGCTATCATTACTGCTGCAACTGGTTCTGCTGATACTTTTCCTTTAGGAGTAAGTACACCAGTAGCATTACCTGCATCTCAAATCATAGCTGAAACTGGTACAACTGGTATGAACATTGCTAAGTTAAGAGAAGCAAAAGAGATCATTGATTTAGCTGATGTTGATCCTTCACTACCAAGACACATCATCGTATCTCCAAAACAAATCTCTGATTTGTTAGGAACTACTGAAGTGACTTCTAGTGATTTCAATACAGTTAAAGCATTAGCACAAGGTGATATTAATACTTTCTTAGGGTTTAATTTCATCGTGTCTAACAGATTAGCTGTTGCATCTCAAATTAGAGATTGTATTGCTTTCGTAAGTGATGGAATCGCTTTAGCAGTTGGTAAAGATGCTACTGCTAGAATCGATGAAAGAGCTGACAAAGGATATGCTACTCAAGTTTACTATTCTGCTGCATTCGGTGCGACTAGAATGGAAGAAGACAAAGTAGTTAAAATCCAAGCATACGAAGCATAATCGCTTTAATTTAGGTGGGGGAGCAATCCCCCATCTATCATTATGAAACAAATAAAAGATTTGAAAACAGTATTACATTTTAGAAAAGGGGATTATGTCTACAGGTATGTATTAGTAGACAGATATAAAAATACTAGCAAAGTACATCATGGATTTGATGCTAAGCTAGAAAGAACTGAAGCAGAGATATTTGCTTTAGAAAAAGATAGACAGATTAGAAGAAAGTATATTATAAGGAAGTAATATGGCATCAGTAGTAGATATTTGTAATGGAGCATTAAACCAACTTGGTGCATCAACTATATTATCATTGACAGAAGATTCAAAGAACGCAAGACTTTGCAACGCAAGATACACACAAGTTAGAGATAGTTTATTTAGATCTCATCCTTGGAATTGTTTAATTAAAAGAGCTGAACTTGCAAGAGATACAGCAACACCTTCATGGGGTTTTAGTTATCAGTTTACTTTACCAGCAGATTGTTTGAGAGTTCTAACTATTTTAAATTATGATTATGATTATAAAATTGAAGGTAGAAAAATTTTAGCAAACCATGGCACATTAAGAGTACAATATGTTGCAAGAATTGAAGATCCAAATCAATATGATGAACTATTAAGAGAAACTATATCAGCTGCATTAGCTGCTGACATTGCCTACGCAGTTACATCATCTAATCCTGTTGCTTCTAATATGTACAATTTGTTTCAAGATAAATTAAAAGAAGCAAGATTTGTAGATGCTACTGAAGGTCAAAACACTAATCCAGATAATGGTCAATCAGATGTTGTTGGAGCTTCTTCATTTATAAACGCAAGGTACTAACCCATGGCTAGAGTTGCTGTTCAATTAACGAACTTTACAGGTGGTGAATTATCTCCAAGATTAGATGGTAGAAATGATTTACAAAAATATCCTACAGGATGTAAGACTTTAGAAAACATGATTGTATTTCCACATGGAAGTGCAGCAAGAAGAAGTGGTACACAGTTTGTAGCAGAAGTAAAAGATAGTTCTAAAGAAACAAGATTAATTCCTTTTGAGTTTAGTACAACACAAACTTATATGTTAGAGTTTGGAGATCAGTACATAAGATTTTATAAAGACAATGGTCAAATATTATCTGGTGGTTCAGCTTATGAAATTAGTTCACCATATTTAGAAGCAGAATTATTTGATATTAAATATGCACAATCAGCAGATGTTATGTATATTTGTCATCCTAATCATCCTGTAAAAAAATTAGCTAGAACAGGTCATACATCCTGGACACTAACAAGTGTTGATTTTCAGAATGGTCCATTCATGGATCACAATATTGAAACAACAACATTAACTGCTGGTCATACATCAGTTGGAAGTTCTGGTAACTTAACCTTATCATCTACAACAGGTGTTAATAGTAACCAAGGTTGGTTATCTACAGATGTTGGCAGACTTGTACATTTTAAAGAAGGTCATTATAAAATTACTTCAGTAACCTCTACAACAGTTGCTGTATCAATTTGTGTTGTTGCTCCATCTTCTGGTTCAGCATCAACAGATTTTGCATTAGGATCATTCTCAGACACTACTGGTCATCCTTCTTGCGTAACCTTCTTTGAACAAAGATTAGTATTTGCAGCAACCTTATCACAACCACAAACATTATTTTTTTCAAAGTCTGGTGATTATGAAAACATGGATGATAATTATCATGGCACAGTAGCAGATGATGACGCTATCATTTATACGATTGCTTCTAACCAAGTAAACGCAATTAGATTTATGACAGCTACAAGAACTTTAATCATTGGTACTGCTGGTGGTGAGTTTGCAGTTAGTGGGGGTGGAACTGATATTGCAATTACACCTACAAACATATTAATTAAAAAACAATCTAACAATGGTGCAGCAAATGTAGATGCACTTGCTGTTGGTAATGCTACTTTGTTTTTACAAAGAGCTAGAAGAAAGTTAAGAGAACTAGCATACAACTTTGATGTGGATGGTTATGTAGCTCCAGACTTAACAATCCTTGCTGAACATATTTCAGAAGGTGGATTCAAACAACTATCATATCAACAAGAACCTAACCAAGTTATTTGGGGTGTAAGAAATGATGGTCAGTTAGTTGGATTAACTTATCAAAGAGAACAGCAAGTAGTTGCTTGGCACAGACATATTTTTGGTGGAACATTTTCAAGTGGTAATGCAGTTTGTGAAAGTGTCGCAACAATTCCAACAGACGATTCAGAATATCAAAGTTGGGTTATTATAAAAAGAACAATCAATGGTGCAACAAAAAGATATGTAGAATATATTCATCAATATGACTTTGATGAAACAGATGATACTTCATTTAATTTTTTAGATTCACAATTAGAATATGATGGTTCACCTGCTACAACTATATCTGGTCTCGATCATCTTGAAGGTGAAACAGTTTCAGTATTAGCAGATGGTGCAACGCATCCAGATAAAACTGTTAGCTCTGGAGAGATCACATTAGATAGATCTGCAAGTAAAGTTAAAGTTGGATTAAGTTATACATCTTTATTACAAACAATGAGAATAGATGCTGGTTCACAGAATGGTACATCACAAAGTAAAACTAAAAGAATCTATGAGATTACTGCTAGACTTTACGAAAGTATTGGTGTGGAGATTGGTCCAGATCTTAATAACATGGAACGAATACCTTTTAGATCTTCAGCTAACGCAATGGATAGTGGGATCAATGTATTCACAGGAGATAAAGAAATAGAATTTAGAGGAAATTATGAAACAGATGGTTTTATATTTGTTAGACAAACACAACCTTTGCCTTTGACGATACTGTCATTATATCCTAAACTTCAAACAAACGATGGATAGAATATTAAATATAGTGTCATATAAAGCAGAGCATGGAGAATACATTATGAAGCAACAGATGAATCATACATTAATGGATAAAGATATGGAGTTCGAAGGTAACGCAAAGAACCTAGAACAAGATAACTTAGCGTTTACTGGTATGATTGATGGTAAACCTATCTTTGCTGCAGGTATGAAAATCATTTGGAATGGTGTTGCCGAAGGTTGGGTACTAGCTACTAAAGATGCTTTAGATCATCCCTTGCTAGTCGCAAGAGCTATAAGAAAAGATTTTGCAAGGATTGCTAAAGAAAATAATATCAATAGAGTTCAAACTGCTGTAAGAGCAAACTATACAACTGGCTTAAAATTTGCTAAGTGGTTAGGTTTAGAGGAAGAAGGATTAATGAAAAAATTTGGCTTTGATGGTTCAGATCAATATATGTATGCGAGGTTATTCTAATGAGTTGGGTATCAGCAGTAGCACCAGCATTAACAACAGCAGCTCCCTATATATCGGCTGGAACTACAGTATTAGGAGTTGTTCAAGCAGAAAAAATAGGTAATTACAATGAAGCAGTTAATAATAGAAAAGCTGCTGTATTAGAACAAGAAGGTCAACTTATTGCTAAGCAAACAGAATTTGATTTAGCACAATTTGATAAACAGTTTAGAAAGCTAGAAGGTAAAACAAAAGTTGCTCTTGCTAAATCTGGTGCTGTTGTTGGAGAAGGAACTGGAAGAAGGATTGAAATAAATAATTTAACAGAAGCAGAAATTGAAAGAAATAATATAAGATATAACTCTCAAATAGCACAAGCTAAAAAATTTGAAGAAGCAGCATTTGCTAGAATCAATGCTAATGTTGCTAAAGAACAAGCAAGATTTGAACAAATAAGATTAGGTACTCAGTTAGGTACAAGTCTATTAACAATGCAAGGATAATTGAATGCCAACTATACCTACAATTACTGCACAAACAAGACCAACAGCAGAAGCACCAAGTACAACTGGTGGAACTACTATTGATCCTAGCCAAAATATTGCAACTGCTACTGCACCATTAACAAGTAGTTTAACTAAACTTTATGTAAAAGAAAAACAACAAGAAGCTAATAACAAAGCAATAAAAATATTATCCGATCTTTATGTTAATCAAGAAGATGGAACAAAAGGTTTATATTCAATTCAAAGTGAAACAAGTTCAAATCCTAATCCTAGTGAAGCATCTTTTCTCTATGATAATGATGTAGAAAAATTATGGAATTATACAAAAAATACAAAGTTACAAGGTTTAGATAATTTTACTAAAAAAGCATTAGAAAATAAATTTTATTCTACTGCTAGTTTATTTAAAATAAAATCATTAGAAAGTTCAAGAAACTCACAAATAAAAGAAACAAGAAATGTAACAGACGATTTTGTTTTGAAAGAATCTTTAGCATTAAAATTAAATGGTATCGAATATTTAGAACCTTATAAAAATAATATATTAGATGTAGTTGAAAAAAATTATTTAAAAGAAGATGAAGGTGTAAAAAAACTTGATATACAAAACTATTTAAAATTTGGTCAATCACAATTAGCAAATGATTTAGCTATTAAAGATCCACTATTTTTAAAACAAAATATAAATAAATTTGATGCTTTGTCTGCTGAAGATCAAATGAATATATTAGCTACTGCTGATAAACAAATTTTTGAAAATAAAAAAACATACTTTACTAATGGTATGGAATTAACAGAGGATAGTACAACACAATCTATTATAAATGCTTATGATCAAATTAAAGATGCTACATTTGGTGGTGATATAAACAAAATAAATTTATGGCAATCTCTACCAGAAAATGAAAAAAAAGAAATATTAGATCACGCTAAAACAGTAAGAAGATCTAATACAGCAGAATTAAATAATAGAAACAATGCTGTTCTTAATGAATCAAAACAAAAAAGTATTAATGATTTTCAAAAAATGTTTAATGATTCTCAATCATTGGAAACTTTAACAGAACTTGAAATCAATAATATTTTTGGTGAACCTAAAAATGATTATGAATTAGATGCTAAAAATCAAATTGTAGAACTATCTACAAAAATAGGTCAAAAAGAATTTTCTAATGTTAATAATTATTATAAAAATTTTGATATTCAGAAAGCAATATTATCTGGACAAATTACAGATCACATTACACCTTTTCAATTAGAAGGAGAAACAGAAGCTAAGAGTATTACTCAAAGAGTTGGCGATGGTATTTCTAAAAAAGAATTTGGTTATTATATTAATTATTTATTACCCAATAAAAACAATCAAGTATTTGTTGATAATCATAAAAAATTATATTCTGTTATTGAACAACTTCAACCTTTTATTGAAGGAGAAAGTTCTTTAAAATATTTAGATACAACTACCGACAATCGTTTAAATAATTTTCAATCTCAAATGATATTTAATTTTTCTGAAGCTATAAGAAATGGAAAAAATATAAATGAAGTTTTAGATATTAAAAACAAAAATTTTATTTTAAAAGATCTAAAACAATTTAAACCTAATAAAGATTTACTAACAAAATTAATTTCAGAAAAATCTGTTGAATCATTAGAAGAAGATACTTTACTTCCACCTCAATGGAATCCAGATATTCATAAGTCTTACATGGATTATATAAATTCAAAAGAATATAGAGAATATTTAATTAAGAAACAGGAACAATAATGCCTTTGGTAGTAGATCAAATAAATGATATGATCAAAGCAGGAGTTCCTATTGATCAAGTAAACAAATTTAAAGAAGATAAACTTCTTGAAATGAAACAAGGGAATGTTCCTTTAAAAATAATATCAGAACAATTTGGTCAAAAAGAAGTTAATAGAACTGATATACAAAAATTTTGGAAATCAATATCTACAGAGGTAGAAAATGATGTTGGGTATGGAAGGATTTTAGATTACGATCAAGTTCCAGACGATAATGCTCCAGACAAAATACAAAAATTTTTATTAGGAAATGATGAAAGATATCAATTTAAACCATACATTGAAAGAGCATTAGGAAATTCTGGTTTAAATAAAATTATTAAATATCATTCAGATGGTCAATGGGGTTATGAAGTTGATCAACCTTTACCAGAAGGTACAGGATTTTTAGAAAAAATAACTGAAGGTGCAGTAGGTTTAATTGCTGAAATACCAACATTTGTTCCTGGTGCTGTTATTGGTGGACTTACAAGTGGTCCAAGTGGAGTAGTTTTAGGTGGTGGATTTAGTGCTGGTGCTATTCAAGGAATGTATTCTGAAGCATTAAAAAAAGGAGAAGTAAAAGGTTTTGCAGAATGGTGGGATATTTTTATGGAAGAAGGTTTATCAGAGGGTGCTAAGACAGCTGCAAAATTATATGCTGCTTATAAAGCTCCTGCATTATTGCCTTTTGCCAATCCTATTGTTAATAATATTGTTGGTAGAACTTTAACACAATCAACAGCATATACTGCAACAGGAGTTGCTATGGGTGAAGATATGCCAACAGCAGAAGATTTTGCTGTTACATCTTTATTATTTGCACCATTTAATATTAAAGCTTCTAAATCAAAACTAGATAATGTAATTGCAAAAACAGGTAAAAAACCAATAGATATTATTGAAGATGTGGTAAAAGATAGAACCATTTGGGAAGATCTTAATTCAAAAAATATTGAAACACCAAGAGCATACAGAGATATAGCGTTAGAAAAAACAATAGAACAAAAAATAAAAGAACTAAAAAAACAAAATCAAGAAATTTATAAAAATTCAAGAAAACAAAATGATTTAGATAAAAAAAAAGTAGAACAAGAAGTAAAGAAAAAAAACCCTAATGCTTCTATGGAACAGGTATATCTTGAAAGAGATCGTATTCTTTCAGAAAAAACTAATAAAAAAATAGAACCTATTATTAATCAAATTAAAGAATTAGAATCTCAATTACAAAATAAACAAGAACCATTAACAAAAGAACAAATTGAAAAAGCAGATAAAATAAAAGATGAAACAAGAAATGAATTAGATAAAAGTATTGCTTATGAGACTAAAGAAAGAGTTTGGAAAATAGAAAATTTTATAGACGATCTTTTTTATAATCTTTTAGATCAAAATCATGTTTATAAAAGAGCTGAAAAAAAAGTAGAAAAACTTGGAATTAATTATGAAAAAGAAGCATCACCTTATGAAATTAGACAACTATTAAATGATACCAAGGGTACAATAGATTTTTTTATAGAACGAGGTGCTTTAGATTATAAAACAGGAAAAAAAATTGGACCAGCATTAAAGGAAATCTTTAAAGATAATAATATAAATGATTTATCAATTTACAAAGATTTAATTAGATATGCTATTTCAAAAAGAGCTATAGAAAAAAATGCACAAAAATTTGAAACAGGAGTTAATATAAAAGCTGCTGAAAAATTTGTAAAAGAAAATAAACAATTTGAAAAACCTTTTAGAGAAGCTGTTCAAGTTTCTGAACTTGCTTTAAAATATTTATATGATTCTGGAGTTATATCTAAAGAGGTTTATCAAGCTGCATTAAAAGCTAATAAAGATTATGTTCCATTTTATAGAGATTTTATAGAAGGTGCAACTAAAGGAAATTTTTCTAAAAATGTAAGTAATCCATTAAAATTTTTCAAAGGTAGTAAAAGAAAAATAGTTGATCCATTTGAAAGTATTTATAATAATATTTCAACATATATTACTATTGCAAAAAGAAATGAAGCTAATGTAGCGTTTATTGAAATGATTGAAAAAGCTAGAAAGGTAGATCCTAATGCTTTTCCAGAAGTTCAAATTTCTCCCAAAAGAACTAAAGAAACAAAAATTTCAGAAAAAGAATTAGAACAAATTGTTGAAAATCCTAAAAATTTAAAACCAGAAGTTCGTGATGGTTTTTCAGTTTTTAGAAAAGAAGATGGATATTTAAAAGATACAGAAATTGTAGTTTACAGAAATGGTAAAAGAGAAGTTTGGGAAGTAGGTGAATCATTTGCAAGACCAACTAAAGTTTTAAGCAAAACTACTTTTGAAAATATGGCAAATATATTTTCATTGCCTTCAAGAACATTAAGAGCTGGTGCTACAGGAGCTTTAGAATTTATGTATAACAATGTTCCAAGAGATGCTTTTACTTCTGCCATATTAAGTAAAGGATGGCATCCACCTTTTTATCAAACAATACAAGGTGCTGGTTTAATGATAAAACCTTTAAGAACTAAATTAGGATTAGATCCTATGTTTGAAAAATATGTAAAATCTGGTGCATTACAAAATTCACTTGTTACTCTTGATAGAACTTATTTTGATAGAACAGTAAAAGAATATTTTACAAAAACTAAACCAATTAATTATATAAAAAATTTTCCAGAATTTTTTAGAATATATTTAGAATTTTCAGAAGCAATAAATAGATCTGGAAATTTTAAACTATCTCTTGAAAGAAATTTAAAAAAAGGTTTATCTGAAAAAGAAGCTATTAGAAAAGCTGGATTTGAAACTAGAGAAAATCCTATTGATTACAGAAGAATGGGTGTAAAAATTCAAGCACTTAATCAAATATCTGCTTTTTTTAATGCAAGAATACAAGGTTTGTATCAAACAGTAAAAGCATTTAAGGAAAGACCATTACAAACTTATGCTAAAATTTTTGCTTATGTTCAATTACCATCTATATTATTATGGATGGCTAACCATGATGATCCAGACTATCAATCATTACCACAATGGAGAAAAGATTTATTTTGGAACATAAGAGTTAATGGAACTTATTATCCAATAGCAAAACCATTTGAAATTGGTTTGATATTTGGAACTGGTACTGAAAGATTTTTAGATTATTACTTTGATAAAGATCCTAAAGCTATAGAAAAATTTAAAGATGCTGCTACAGTTTCAGCATTTAAAGGTTTAATACCTATTCCAGATTTTGTTAAACCTTGGTTTGAAGCTAAAAATAATAGAAGTTTCTTTTTTGATAGACCTATTATTCCTGCTGGTTTAGAAAATGTTCCATCGGAATATCAATATACTGATTACACATCTGAAACTATGAAGTTAATTGCAAATTTAATTAGAAAAGTTTATGGCGATGATTTTTCAAAAGCATCTTCACCTCTTGTTTTAGAGAATGCTTGGAGAGGTTGGTCTGGTGGTATTGGTGGATATATATTACAATTATCAGATTTATTATTAGATGCTACTGGTATTGTGGATAGATCTAAAAATAGAAAAAAAATGTTATCAGAATATCCTGTTATTAAAGCTCTTATAATTAAAAATCCAGATAGAAATGCAGAACCTATAACTGATTTTAGAAAGTTATATGAACCAGTTGCAAAACGAATTAAAGCTAAAAATTTATTAATTCAAAAAGGAGAAATTGATAAAGCAAAAATAGAACAAGAAAAATTACCTAAAAATTGGGTAGTATTAGAAAGAGCTTATAAAGCATTACAAGTTCAAGAACAAATAATAAGAAATATTAATGAAGATCCTAATGAAACTCCAGAAGCTAAATTACATATAACCAATATAATGATTAAAGAAATGATTAGAGAAGCTAAATACGCAATTAACTTATATTATGACAAAGAAGTATATACTATTAAAGTAGACAAAGAATAAATAATTTAATATAGAGGTAACTAATATGACAATATCTTCAACCACAGTAAAGAACTCCTACGCAGGTAATGGTACACTCGATACCTTCAACTACACTTTTAAGATCTTTGCAGACGCTGATATTCAAGTTATTATTAGGGATGCCACAGCAACTGAAACAGTTAAAACTTTAACTACTCACTATACAGTTACAGGTGCAGGTTCTGCTTCTGGTGGAACTATTGTATTTACAGCTGGTAATATTCCAACTGCTACAGAAACAGTTGTGATAAGAAGAGCATCACCACAAACACAAGCGATTGATTATATTGCTAACGATCCATTCCCTGCTGAAAGTCATGAAGAGGGATTAGATAGATCGATGATGGCAATTCAACAACTTCAAGAAGAAGTTGATCGAAGTATTAAACTTTCAAGAACAAATACAATGAACTCTACAGAATTTACTATTGGTGATACTGATAGAGCAAATAAAGTATTTGGTTTTGATTCTGCTGGAGAACTTGTTGTTACACAAGAACTTGGAACTTTCAGAGGAGATTGGTCTGCATCAACTGCTTATGAAGTTAGAGATATAGTTAAAGATACATCAACAAATAATATTTTTATTTGCTTAACTGCTCATACATCTTCTGGATCTGAGCCATTAACTACAAACACAGATAGTGCTAAATGGTCTTTATTGGTAGACGCAGAATCGGCTACTACATCTGCAACTAATGCAGCTAACTCGGCTACTGCTGCTGCAACGTCTGCAACCAATGCAGCTACTTCTGAAACCAACGCAGCAACATCTGAGACAAATGCTGCCACATCAGCTACTAATGCTGCCAACAGTTTTGATAGTTTCGATGATAGATTTTTAGGAACTAAAGCTAGTGATCCAACTTTAGACAATGATGGTAATGCTCTTGTTGAAGGTGCGATGTACTATAATTCAACAGACAACGATATTAGATTTTACAATGGTTCATCTTGGGATGCTCCTGCTACACAGGCTGCTACGAGTGCAACTGCTTCGGCTAGTTCTGCTACAGCATCTGCCACTTCAGCTACCAACTCTGCAAACTCTGCTACGGCATCTGCTTCATCAGCTTCTGCTGCTGCAACCTCAGAATCAAATGCTTCAACATCTGAAACCAATGCTGCATCAAGTGCAAGTGCTGCTTCAACTTCTGCTTCAAACGCATCAACGTCTGAAACGAATGCTGCTTCATCTGCTACTTCTGCAAGTACATCTGCAACATCAGCTGCTACTGCTCAAACTGCTGCCGAAACAGCTCAAGCTGCTGCTGAATTAGCATACGATAATTTTGATGACAGGTATCTTGGTCCAAAAGCTAGCGATCCTGCAACAGATAATGATGGAGACGCATTAATTGATGGTGCATTATATTTTAATACTACTGGTAATGTACTTAAATATTGGGATGGCTCTGCATGGAATAATGTAGAAGCAGTAGACACAAGTAATTTTGCAACTAATGGATTTAGTATTGCAATGGCAATCGCTTTATAATAAGGAGTATATATGGCACAGAACTTTAGAAGATACACATCAAATGATGTAGGAACATCTGCAGCAACTTTATTTACTGCTGACAGTTATGATACTGTAGTTGGTATATCAGTTTCAAATGTAACAGCATCTGCTGTTGTAGCATCTGTATATATTAATGATGGTTCTAACGATATTTATTTAGTTAAAGATGCACCAATACCAAGTGGTTCATCATTACAAGTATTAGATGGAGGAGCAAAGTTTGTTGTTCAATCTGGTGATGCTTTAAAAGTTATATCAGACACAGCTTCATCTTTAGATGTTTGGGTATCAACTGTAGATGCAATAAGTACATAGGAGATTAATGCCGTTTATAGGAAACCAACCTGCATTAAGTTACACAAGTTTTGCTAAACAAGACTTCACTACAAGTGCGACTACATCTTACACACTTGATCATCCTGTAACTAACGAAAATGAAATTGCACTTTTTATTAATTTTGTTCGTCAAGAACCTACAACTGCTTATACTGCATCTAGTACAAGTTTAACTTTAACAAGTGCTACATCTGCATCAGATGATATGTACTGTGTGTTTTTAGGTAAAGCTGTTCAAACAGTAAATCCTCCAAGTGGTTCAGTAGGTGCTTCACAAATTGCTGATGGTTCAATCGCTTTAGGAAAACTATCTGCTACTGGTACAAAAGATAGCACAACATTCCTAAGAGGAGATAACACATTTGCTAGTGCTGGTGGTGTGAATACTCCAGCTTTTGAAGCAAGAAATACTGGTACACAAACAGGAGTAGGAGATGATGTTTGGACAAAAATGACTTTAAATAGTGAAACCTATGATACCGACAATGCTTTTGACAGCACTACCAATTATAGATTTACACCTCAAACTGCTGGAAAATATTTTTTATACACAAAAACATCAATGCAAGTAAGTACCTATAATGATTTAAGAAATGGTAATATTAAATTTTATAAAAATGGTTCAGAAGTAGCTTTTACAACATCAAGGTTTACACTTTATGGAAGCACTACAGGTGGAACAGGAGCAACTCCTTTTGCAGCTGCAACAATAGATATGAATGGTTCATCTGATTATGTTGAAGTTTATTTTAAAATTAATGGATTAAACAGTACTAACCAATCAGCAGAATATAATCTTTTTGGTGGATATAAAATTATAGGAGCATAAATTATGGCAATAACAAAAATACAATCTGAAAGTCTTAACTTAGCTTCACTTTCTTACGAAAGTAAAGAAAAGATTCTAAGTTTAACGAAGGAGATT
>Ga0208917_1001040_pt1 | contig 13940 bp, 18 predicted proteins | sample DEB08_DNA_10_FD_185500 | JGI IMG/M metagenome (GOLD analysis project Ga0208917, IMG submission 185500) | Aqueous microbial communities from the Delaware River and Bay under freshwater to marine salinity gradient to study organic matter... | ecosystem: Environmental > Aquatic > Marine > Coastal ...
TTGGAGAATTGTGATTTTATCAAGAAGTTCACCGACTGATATTGGAGTTTTGATAATCATTAGAAAAAATTAGGTACAAAATACAAGTTACAAAGTACAAAGTTCAATAAGTCACACACCTGAGGGCACGGACACAGTTAGTATTCGCCTTATTGTTGATGCCGACATTAATATATGCGAAGCAGACATTGTACTGTGTACTACTCCAGTAGTAACCGGAGGAGTACGAATCCCAATAAGTTCTACAAACGTATCCTGGATTCTGAAGTTGACCAACATTGGGTACAAACCATCCGGTTGCTGAAGTGCAATTAGTTGCGGTTGTAACGGCATCATTACGAGAGTACCAGTTTCTACTCACTTCACTAGATGCAGGTGCGACGATCCATGCCGTACCTCCACCACTGCGACAGATTAAATATCCACCTCTAATCATTTGATCTCCCAATGAGGAGACTTGAACTCGATACTCTTCTGCCGGCTGTGGCTGCCAGGTTGTTGGTCCTACTATAATTGCCGCCATAGTTCTTATTAGAAGTATTAGTATTTATTGCATTTTTCAATAAGAAACACACCTGAAGGCACGGACACAGTGCACTCCGCTCTTCCCGATGCCGTTGGCATTACCACCAGTTAAGTACACAAGACATGCGTTGAAGCCACTGCACTCTGTACTACTCCAGTAGCGAGTGGAGGAGTATGAGTCCCAATAAGTTCTACAGCAATATCCTGGATTCTGAAGTTGACCGCAAGTGGGTACAAACCATCCGGTTGCTGAAGTACAATTAGTTGCGGTTGTAACGGCATCATTACGATCGTACCAGCTTCTACTCACTTCACTAGATGCAGGTGCGACCATCCAAACGGTTCCACCACTGCGACAGATTAAATACCCACCAAGAACTGGATCTCCAAGTGGTCCATTTTGTATAAGAAATGCATTATAAGAAGGATGAGATTTTGATGGTCCAAATGTAACAGGCATTTTTATGAATATTTTTTTCTTTAAGTCTATTTATAACTTATTTCTATTGATTTTACAATATCCTGAGATTTTTCTTTTTTCACTTCACCTTCAATACTCAATATAATTTCTTGATATGCACTTTCAATTTCATCAGAAGTAAATTGAATTCTTGGTTCATTCAATCTTGAGGACATATGCGACTGAAAACCAGAAATTCTCATACTATCTGGATAAAATGGAACATCTCTTTCAATAATATGAAAACCATCATAAGTCACATTCACTCGGTGTGTTCCAGCAATCACAACCGAAGCAGGTTTATTCAATGCCTTACATATGTGTTGACCACAAGAATCACAACCAATAAAATAATCAACTGCATCAATAATCGCACACCATTCTCTTAGATTTGGATCTGGATCTGGTTTATAAGTTTTTACATTATAAAACTCCTTTGCACCCATAAAGATTAAATTATAATCTTTTGATAAATTATCAATAAAATAATTTAACATCTTATCGGGAATAGATCTCAAACTATCATCATAAATTCCAGATGAATGTGGAGTTGCAGTAGATCCATAAGGTTGCAAAAGAATTGTTTTTTTCTTTTTATGTTTTTTCTTTGCCTCCTCAATAATCTCATATGCTTTTCTTTTTTCAGGAGAAGATAATCTAAGTTGCATTGGAGGTAAGTCATTATGATTTGTACTATCATTAATGCAAATATCAAATGCTTCTCTTAATGATATTTCATTGCGATAATATGCAGGAACACGATAAGGTTCTGGAGTAATCACCTTATCTGCTTTCCAAAATAAATCAAAAGAACCTCTTGCATCAGGATTAAAGGTTCTTTCCTGAAGTTCTGGAAATCCCCAGGTAATAAAATCCCATCCAGGAATCATTATGTACCATTCTTCGCCTGGATGATTCTTATGATATTTGAGTAGTGCAGGAATGGCAGTAATGATTCTCCCCAATCCACCGTCTAATGAGATAATTGTAGTCATTGATATAATAATTTTTGTTGTTTTGATTTTTCCACTTTTTCTATTGTAAGATATTGTTCCCAGTCTATCACAGGACTCAAATGATTTGCATCACAATGAGTACTCCAGCCAGGCATTGGAGAAACCAAATATCTTTGTTGTTGCTGAAGTTTCCAGAACTTATCATAATCTTTAGAAAAATGAAATCCTTCTTGTTCTTTGACTCCATGAATTGAGTGTTTCTTATGAATCTCTAGGTCTTCTAATAGTGTCTTATATTTACAAGCAAAGGTATTGGTTGTTGCTGGCACTGCTCTCCAATGAGAATTTGGAGTGGTAAAGATTTCACATAAGTATCCACTTGCAATAAAGAAATCAAAGTCATACAAAGTCACATAATGAGAACCAAGTGTAAATCCTTCTAACATTATATCACACCAACCAGGACGATGCAAATAATCGTCTTCTAGAAAATAAATGATTGTATCATCATCAAAATTTCTAGATTGAATAATGTCTAATGTGGAAAGAAAACTATCAGTCTCACTTCCACACTTAATGACTTCTACATTTTTTTCTTTTGCAAGAAAGGTCTTATCAATACTTCCATAAAATTCGTCGTAAACAAGTGTATAGTTTGCAATCTTTGGATTGATTGTTTTCTTAAAGTTCTCAAAGACCTTAATTTTATTGAACCATTTTGGTCTTTCTCTATCTGGAAGTTCTTGTAGTTTTGAGTAATAACAATGTCTTAAAAAGACTTCAATTGGTTTCTTCATTTTCTAAAAGTTTAGATGCTTCAATTTCCATTTCATCCCAGTTCATTTGATTGATTCCTTCATAACCAACCTTTTTTAAAAGTTTTATATATCCTCTAGGAACCACTTCAAGACAAAAGTATTCTTTGACTTCTTCATATTCAGGATCATCTGTTTGAATTCTTATTTTTAGTAAATCTAAAATCTTTTTTACATCTTCAAGAGTTTCAAGTTTATCAATGCATAATTGATATCGTCTTGTTGGTTTATTAGTCATAATTCACCTCAAATTTATGAATCTTTGAATATTTATTCCACCAGTCCAGATGATTGATATGAGGATCTCTTTGTTTTTCAAATTGAACATGAAGTGCAAGAGAAGGAATAGGATTCACTCTTATAACATGATGTTCCCAGATATCACTAATTGTATTTCCTTCATGAACCAATTCTTCAATTGGGTCTATTCCATTCCAAGGAGTATATTGTAATGCAAGTTTCTCAAAAATTTCCCAATAATCCCGAAATACTTTTGGTGTTGTCATCATCGTAAATGTAGTGTTTATTCCTTCTTTCCAATGTCTAAATGGTGTTCTGAATAATCTTCCTGGAAATACATACCCATATTCATAATCTTCTGGATTATCAAAAGGAAATAAACATAGTTCTTTTTGTAAATGATAATAAGATTTCAAATACTGATAAGAAAATAGCATTTCTGAAATTGCTTCGGTGCAATGTAAGTAGTCATCTTCTACAGAATAAACTAAATCAGCATCACTATTTCTACAAGTAAGAAATTGCATATAACCACTATGATTGAATCCCTTTTCTTTCAAACGTATAAGTTCCCAAGAATGTCGAGAATTCTTAAAAATGTAGTTTATTTTCTCAATCGTATTCAAAGAGCTATGGTCATCAAAAATTGTAAAATGAATAGAATTATTTTTAACTAAATTTGCAGAATTGATTATTGATGATAAGCAACCAATAATTAAGTCTTTTTTAGGTGTATCAATATATCTTGGTTTATTTCCGTGTATATTTTGACCATCGTGAGTTCTTATAACTATGTGAAATTTCATTCTTCCAACCAAATATTTTGAGGGGCCCAATATCCTTCTACTCCCATTATATTTGTATATTCTACCAATCTCTTATCAAGATGTTTGTAAAATAAATGCTCAATATCTCCTTGTCTTTTTGTTTTAGAAATTGATATAATATCTTTCTTCATTTTGGTATAAGTATTTGATATATTCAGTTTTAAATTACTATCAAAACTCCAACACCTTGTTTCATACAAAAAAAGAGTTGGAGGTGTGTAAGAATATATATAATCAGTCATAAAAGGCTTTAAAATGAGAACTTTGTTTTCTGCTTTTAAATGTCTACTATAATCAAACTTTGAATTTAATCTATATCTACCATTCAATTTGAATACTCTAGAATAAGATTCTAATGAATGATTTCTCAAATAATCTTCAAACATTATAATTTCTAACATTGACTTGATAATAATATCAGGTTTAAGATCTTTATTGTTTGAAAGATAATAATTTAATGGTTCTTTGATAATTTCTTTTTGAGTATAGTCAATTAATTCAACTCCAAAATCAATATCTACTGATTTTTCTCCTGCATCCAATAGAACAATTGTAGAATCTGGTGCATAAGTTTCAATTGACTTGATGGTTTTTTTTGTTTGTTCTATTCGTTCTTCTGTAGAACATTTACCATGAGAAGTGTAAATTGCAGAAGATACTAGAAATAATGAAGTCATTGATATATCAACTTTTTATTTTTAATGGTAACTAAAGTTTCTATCTCAGGGAGATAAAGATATTCTATCATACTATTTTTGAGAGTATGAATTGCATGTTCAAAGGTTTCAACTAAAGGTTCTCCACCAAGATTGAAACTGGTATTCATTAACATTGGAACATCAGTTTTCTCAAAGAAACATGAAATCAAATTATAAAAATGTTTATTTTGTTCTTGTGTGACTGTTTGTATCCTACAAGTATTGTCCGAATGAATAATTGCAGGAACTTGTTCAATTGCATTTTGATATGCACTCATTGCATATTGCATATAGGGACTTTCTTTCAACGAAAGCATATTGAACCACTTATGCGATTTTTCTTGAAGAATAGTTCCTGCAAATGGACGAAAGTTTTCTCTTCTTTTGATTTGATTCACAATATCTTTTCCATTTGATACTCTTGGATCAAAAAGTAGTGAACGATTTCCAAGTGCTCTTTGTCCTGCTTCTGATTTACCTTGAAAAAGAGCAACTATATTTTTTTGAAGAAGTAAGTCAACAATATCACTATAAGAAACTTTTTTTGTTTCTAATTCAGTTAAATCATAACTCTCTTCTTGATATCCAATATATGCATTTGAAAGTGGTTTAATTTTAGATTTATCTGGAGTGTGATAATATGCTGCACCGATACTGATACCAGCATCAAAACAAATTGGATCAACATAGATATTGATGTCTTTCAAATTCTTAAGATAATGATAATTTGCAACACAATTTAGTCCATAACCACCAGAAATGACTACATTTTTAACTCCAGTTTCTTCTGTATATTTTGAGATTAGATTTAAGATATGATTTTGTGTTTCTTGTTGTAGATTGTATGCTTCATCAACTCTTTGTTTCCATTCTTTTGAGTTATATGGATACTGAAGTTTTTGTTTATGATTTTTATATTGTGCAAGTCCCATAATTTTTCCTGCACCATCAAGTGAATGATAACCAAACAATTCTGAATACTTACAAAACTTTTCACAAACACTTAAATTATTTTCATCAATTGAAGAAATATACTGCCAGAAAGTATTATTGACTTTGATAGTTCTAAATTCTCTGGTTCTTTGATGTAGTTGTACCTCTTTATTATCTTTGTTTAGATGATAAACAGTCTCAATTTCTATTTCACCATCATTTAATATTGCTCCAGATCCATCAATAGAAAAACAAATTGCCTCATTAAATCCAGAATTATAAAATCCAGAATATGCATGATAAAGATGATGTCTTTCTTTTTCAATAATAAGTTCTTGATAAGAGATTTTTGATAGTTTTTCTTTTACTTTCTCTAATGAATAAGTAAAATTGCCATCAAAATGTTGAGTAATAATAACTTTATCAAAGAAAGTATCTTTTAAGTTATTTAATATACAATCAAAATTCAAGTCGTGTTTATTTCTTGAAAATCTTTCTTCCATTTGATAGGAAGTGATTTTTCCATCTTCTAAGATACAAATAGAAGCATCATGTGCCAATAACGGTATTGATAATATTTTCATTTATACTCAATAAACTTCTTATCTAATTTTTCAATAATATCTATATCTGGTTTATAATTTTCTCTCCAAAACTCCATATTCATTTCATTATATTTCTTCACAATTTCTGGTGGAAGAATAATTCTTGGTGGTTTATATTCTACTCTTCTTTTGACCGTATGTAAATCCTTAAGATTACATACCTTATCAAAGTTTTCATTAGAATACTCAAGGTTTTCAAAGTCATGAGAATAATAAGGTTTCTCTAGAAACTCATAGACGCCTCTCATTGTCTTTTCTGGTTCTTTACACAAGTTCTCATATTCAACAAAGTGAATCATTTCTGGATTGAGTGCATAACCTTCTTGAAGTAAAATCCAAGGATTTGCAACTATACCATCATTTCTATCCATCATATCATCACAACGAGCAAATACATTTTTAGTATGCTCCGTTAATTTCTTAGTGTGAAATGGATTCTTAGAAGAAATGACTTCAAAGGAATTCAAAATAGAAACAATGTCTCTTACTGGGCATAAAATTTTAGTATAAGGAAATAGTGCTTTAAGAAAATTAGTTTTCTTTGTCCAACTTCTTGAACTATCAAAAATGAATGGTTTCTCTATGTGTTGATAATAACCTTCAAAAATCCCATACATTAGATTTTTTCTTTGTTCTTCAGAAACTGTAAGATTACTTTCTGCACCAGTCACAATATCAATTGAAGATCCGGTGAGTGCTTCTACTGGTGATGCGATATCAGCATAAAACTCTGGATTTTGTTTAAGAATTGCAGACAATAATGTGGAACCAGATCTTGGAAGTCCCGAAATAAAATAATAAGATTTCATAAATCAAGATTGAGGATAATTAATACTACCTTTTGGAAGTGCAATTAAATTAAACGAAATTGAAATTCTTTCTTCATCGTGATTGTTTGTTTCTACAGAATGAGGAAGATAAGCAGGAAAGAGAATAATATTACCTTCTACGGGTTCAATACGAATACTTTCTCCAGTGAATTGATTCTTCTGTGAAGTCAAAGAACAACCTTTCCACATTTTGTTAATTGCTGGATTTTGTATCACTAGTTTTCCACTTTCATCAGGTGCTAAAAGATAAAAAACACCAGAGAACACTTCACCGTGTACATGTTCAGAATTCATACACTGACGACTATCATTAATATTCAACCATGCTTCTGTAAGTGCAAGATCACAATCCACAAAATCAAGATCTGCAACTGCCTTAAATCCCATTTGGCAGATATATTCAAAGAGTGGACGAAGTTCTTCTACTCCTTGAAGTGTACTTGGTGATTGATAACCAGCAATATTTGATCGTGGTGTTTCTTTTGTTGGATTTTCTTCTTTATAAGTTCTTACTGCATTCAGAAAGATTTCTTTATGTTCTTCAAACTCTGGATATTCTGATTGCCACAGAGGTACAGAATAAATTGGCATTAGATTCATAGTTTTTTCAGGCAAGTTTTAACTATTATAGTGTATATAGATTCAAAAATCAAGTTCTTGCATTTCCATAAGGAATAACTTGAATATTTTTATCAGTTTTAAAATTTCTCCACATATCCACAACTATGCTTTTTTCAGGAATATCACAATATAATTTATCTTCTTTGAAATATGTAGTTAAAGAACTATGTGCTAATAAAATTACTGAAGGTTCAGTTATTGTATTGTTTTCAACTAAAGGGTCGATATATTTTGGCAATATTCCAAGTTCTTCACAATAAGTTCCAATTAAAATACTATAACTGCCATCAATATAAGGAACATCTGGTTTGTATGCTTTTCCATGAATAACGACTGGCATGTTATTTTCTTTTGCAAGGTTTACCAATTTAATAGCAACATTTCTTGCTTGCATTTCACGAGTGTGCATAATAGCACCAAAAAAATCATAACCCAAATCCAATTTCTGAGAAAGATATTTAAGTGCAATATTATCTCTTGGATGACAAGCACCTCCATCGCCCATTCCAGCCTTCATATACTTTGAACTTATAATTCTATCGGTTGATTTGCAAAGAGCCTCCGTAACTATATCCACATTAATATTACCTTGTTTTTCCGCAACATCTTGTATCATATTCACAAAAGATAATTTTGTACTGATTAATGTATTATAAAAAACTTTAATACATTCGCATTCATCCCAATTTGATACAACTATTGGAGCATCATTTTCAATTACTGATTTATATAAAGAAATAAGAGTATTCACTTCTTCAGTTTTTTCTCCAGTTTCACTTCCCAAAATAATTAAATCTGGATTCACCATATCATACTTCACAGAACCCATTGCAATAAAATATGGATTATAAACAAATTTTGGATTCGTTACATACTGAATTAACTGCTCTCGGACTGTTCCAGGAAGAACTGTAGAAATCAATACAAGAATTTGATTCGAATTCATGTATTGATTTGCTTCTTGAATTACATTTTTAACAATAGAGTAATCAAAGTCTTTTGGTGGAAGATGTGAAATAGGTTTTCTTCCATCATACTCTGGGTCATGTGGAGTAGGTACTGAAATAAAAACAATATCTACATTTGAAACTGCTTTTCGAATAGTGGATTCAATTTTTATTAATTTTGATGATATATTTTGAATATCATATCCTTTTACGGAGTATCCATTTTCTGCAAATACTTCTGCACAAGGAAGTCCAAGTTTCCCAAGACCAATAAATGATAATTTCATTCTCTCTCCAAATCAAGTGTTACACAATGAAACCCACCACCAAGAGTTCTTTGATGCCTCATTGGAAGCATAGCACATTCTATTTTATATTTTTCTAATTCTTTTCTAAGATTATTCTGGTTCTCTTCAAGGACAACCAAATTTTCATTAATTGAAAATAAATTCATATTAATCCACTTCGAAGCATTATTATAGTTCATATGATAACCAATGTCAACTGGTTCTGGGCACCATATTGCATCCCAATCGCAGAAAGGTTTAGGTAGTAGACTTTTGTCTTTAATTCTTTCTGGATTAAGAAGCATCAGTCCTTCTCTTAAAAATGCTATCGTACTATCAATATGAATATAACTATATACTCCTTCAAGAGCATGGACTTTTACTTCTTTTCCCAATAATTCTTGAAGTAGATGTGCTCCCTTTTTATTTCCAGTATTGGATACAAGATACAAAATATCATCATTAGAACGAATAACATTAGCAGCATCAAAAGCAGGAGAATATTCTGTAAGTGCTAAAGTATCTTTATCACCAAGACAATTTAAGTCATAAAGATTATCATCATAAGAGCAATCAATAGATATTGGATTATGTAAGTATTTCTCAAATGACTTCCACTCATTATGTCTTGCTTTGATTGGCATTGGTGTTGCAAGAGTTAAGTCTCCATGAATAAAAACATTATCTCTTGGGCAGTAATTATAATATTTTGGATTATTTTTTTCTGGACGGACAACTTCTATATTTTGAGATTGTAAAAAAGAAACGAAAGTTTCTAAATCCTCATTTGCTTCTTCAATAACTTGATTTGGATATTGTCCAACTGTAATATTAGATATATCGCATTTATCAGCATAATTAATTGTTCTTACACTTAAATCTATTTCAGGAACCTTTGCTTCATCTGCAATTCCAACAATAACTTTTTTTAATTGAGACCATTCATTTTGAGAAGACATTATGAATAAAATATATTTTTCTTTATTTTTTTCTTATAATTGACTTTTTTTATCATTTCGCAATCATTAGGTTTTCCATAAGTAAAAAATTCCTCTAAAGTAAATTTATGATGTTCATTCTTCCACCAATTATAATATAAATCTCTACAATTTTTAAACCAACCTCTTGCAGTTTGAGTTAAATCATAATCACTACCCAAATCTGGATTATTTGTGATTAATGGTATTGAATATGTTTTTCCACCTTCAAGGATAAAACTATCCACCATTCCATATTGTTTTTTATGTCTTATATCATTAGTTCTAATGTTTAATTTAAACTTATTACCAATACAGTGAAGTTTAATAAGTTTTTTTGCATAATCACGATGTATCAGACAAGGACCAAATCCATGATTATGATGAACTGGATGAAGAAAAAATGGAATAATTTCTTCATTTTCAAAACCTAACTGAATGCAGTCCCAATTCTCCGGAATGTTATTCATTAAATATTCCCAATCAAAATTCCAATACTCAATTAAAGACAAATCATAATCATCTTCCATCATGATCATATATTCATCATTGGTTGCTTCTAACCAATTTTTAATCATCTCTAGATGAGTGATTGAATTTGCAACAGCAGCAGAACCAAAGGATAATGATTTGTCCAATACCAAATGCTCCCATTTATATTCTTCTGTAGAAAGATATTTGGTAGCAGAGACTCTGTGATAATCTTTGATACCCCAATAATCAAATTGAGATTCCATATATTCTCTACGATCGGTTCTGTGGTTTAAATTTATGTAATAAATTGTAGGGAGACCTTTAAGTTTATTTTGAAGATTCATTGAAATACATCCATTATCATTAAATCCGGATAGTTATTATAATTCCATTTTTTTGAATGGTTTCTAATCGCCAATGGAAGTTTTTCTAATCCCAGTTTTGCAATTTCTGGAGTCATATAATAATGGTATCCAATCATATCTATATTCTGTTCCATCCAAGGTTGATTTGGACTTCTTCCGTCATAAGACATTTTTTTCATTATATCATAATCTTCTTTATTTTGCAAAAGAATTGCACCACCTCTTCCAAGACTTAAATGCTTTTTATACTGAAAACTCAAACACATATATGTATTTTCAATATATCCACCTTGCTTCCAATAAACTGCAGCATCTATAATGTTAGTATTTCCAAGATAATAAAAATCTTTCCATTCTCGATATTCAAACTTCCATTTGAGATTTAACTTTTTGCAAGTGAATGGAATAGAGATATATGTATGAGATGGAATAATAATATTATTATATCTTTCATACCTCAAGCAAAGTTCTATTGCATGAGTGCAGCAGTCTGTTGCAACTGCATATGGCGCATTATAAAACTTTGCTATTTGTTTTTCAAATTTATCAATATAATCAAACATATATTCCAGTAATTTGCATAGTGTATCTATTCTCTTTACCTAAGTTTGCTGCCATATGTGGAGTATCATTTTTCCATAAAACATAATCTCCTTTTTTCCAGTTAACTATTGGAGTTTCACTTATTTCAAAATAATGACCAGATTTCCAATCTTCTAAAAATACTACTGCTCTACCAACATTATCAGTTGATTTTAAGTTCATTATTTCTCTATACTTTATAAAGGTATCACTATGTTCAGGCATTATAATTCCCGGTGTCATACAGTATAATGTAATTCCAGAATTTTGTAAAGGAAATTTTTTAGAAACTTCATAGCACCATTCAGGAATTTCTTGAGATTGGTCTCTCATTAATCCAGTATATCTTTCATAATTATGACCCAAAGATTTCCATTTATTAATAGTCTTTTGGTCATTAAAAGGTTTGTTTACATAAGTTAGATTCTTATATTCTTTGATTATGTCTTTAGGTATTTTTCCAAATTCAAATAAGTTTTTCATATTGATACATTAATAAATTGCAATAGATTTTCTTAAGTTATAACAATTCCTAATGATGGTATTAAAAAAGTCACTGTAAAATCTAATCAGTTTTTTAATTTCCTCCCAAGTTTCCAACCATCACCAGGACATTTTACTACAAATTCTTCTTCTGAAAGAAAGTTGTCAATGATATTATAAGTCATTTTAAGTATAATTTAGAGTTGATTTTGGTTTTGGTTTTATAGTAAATCTATAATCTATATTGAAAGTTTGACGAATACCTTTTGTTTGTGGATAAGTGCCATGAAGAATATGATTTGGAAAAATGAGAAGAGTGCCAACTTCAGGGGAAATATGATGCACTCCAGACACTGGATTACTTATATAAGGACTTGATGGATTTGTATGTAGAATTAAAAATATACTATTAGCATTTGTCTCTACTTTTTCTGGCATATTTAAGTATAAAACAACTACAACACCATTTAAAATTCCATCGGAGTGATTATGAACTGTATGATAAGATCCTTCTTCACCAATTACTGTCCAGGCAGTTCCTTGCTCAATTTCAATCTCCTCATTTCTTAAAAGTGATGCTGCCTTTAATCGTCCATGTATTTCTTTTTTGAATTTTTTTTCTATAGCATCATACTCTGAGTTTTTATGAAAAAACGGAGGGTCTCCTTTCTTTTCTATCCAATATTGCTCTGCATTATCTCCAGTCGTGCTATATCCTTTTTTATCTTTATATAAAAACTCTAGATGATTATTGAGAAATTCTTTAATTTCGTTGAGTAATTTTGAATTTAATTTATCTTCAATAACCCAACTTGTTCCAGTTTCAATGATATTCATAAATTATAAGTTATAAAAATACAGGGTACAAAATACAAGTCACAAAGTACAAAGTTCAATAAGTCACACACCTGAAGGCACGGACACAGCGAGTATTCGTCTTAAAGTCGTCGACGATACTACCATTAGTGAAGCACACAAACCATGCGGCGCAGCTACTGTACTCTGTACTACTCCAGTAGGTAGTGGAGGAGAACGAGTCCCAATAAGTTCTGCAACAATATCCTGGATTCCGAAGTTGACCAAGAGTGGGTACAAACCATCCGGTTGCTGAAGTACAATTAGTTGCGGTTGTAACGGCATCATTACGAGAGTACCAGGTTCTACTCACTTCACTAGATGCAGGTGCGACGATCCAAATGATTCCACCAGATATACAGATTATATTTCCTCCATCAGATTCTGGTTCTCCTAATGGAAATCTATTTGTAACTTGCCATATTGTTGGTCCTACAATGACTGGCATATCAACCTCCTAGAACATCAAAGAAATCATGAGGAAGACGACAATCTGTTGCAACTTGTTTCAGTTCTGTTACAAGTTCTTCTGGAATTGTTTCATTTGTTTTCAATACATCCCAGATTGTCCTAAAGTCATTATACATTCCCAGATCTAATTTTGCAATTGCTGCAGGGAATGACATTGCAAGAATTGGCATTGTTTGCATAAGTGATGCAACAAACTGATTGAATTCCACAGATTCAATTAAATATTTCTTAAACTTCACCCACATTATAGGTGGTGGAGGTGGAAGTTGATTCTCTGGTCTATAAGTATAGATTTTTTTCTTTGTGTCTATTTCCGCTTTTGGTAATGGTTTTCCAAATTTGGCAGAACTTCTATAAGGAACATCATACTCTGTAGTATCTTCATCTATGGGAAGAATGATATACTTCCTTTCTTTTGAATACCACACAGATTTGTGTGTCTCTGGATCATAATCATAATTTACAGAAATCCAACAATTAGTTTCTTCATCAAAAGTGAAGTTTTCATCATTAGAAAATATTTCAATCTCCTCCACAAGCATTTCATCAATTTTTTCAATTTTTATCTTTGGAACTGGAGGGACAAATGGTCCTTCCCAACCCCAAAGATGAAGTTCTGCATCATCAATTTCCCTTAAGTCCCTACGGATTACTTTATTTTCAAATCTCCAGTAATCTGGAAGTTCTTGAGGACTATTTCCTGTAGGAGGACAATACAATTTTTCTCTTTCCATGTATAGAAATTAACTCCTTTTTGTTATTTATAAAATTAAACTGCGGTTGCGGATAAATTACCAGAATCATCAACAATCAAACGATATTGAGTGCCATTTGGTGATGTTAAAATTACACCTTGAGATGTATTAACTCCAACTCTAGCATCACCTATAACATGAAGTTTTGCTTGAGGATTTTCTGTCCCTATACCAACATCACCACCAGAATCAACAATGAATTGGGATTCAAAACTATCATTATTGACGGCAAAT
>Ga0208917_1001044_pt1 | contig 13929 bp, 8 predicted proteins | sample DEB08_DNA_10_FD_185500 | JGI IMG/M metagenome (GOLD analysis project Ga0208917, IMG submission 185500) | Aqueous microbial communities from the Delaware River and Bay under freshwater to marine salinity gradient to study organic matter... | ecosystem: Environmental > Aquatic > Marine > Coastal ...
AATTAAGCAGTAAAATTGATACTAATGACAGCGATAGTCGACTTTTAATAACAGGAATTGAAAGCCTAATTAAGGCACAAGATGACCTTACCAATGAAATTAGAGCCGATAACGCATCATAGCACTCCAAAACAATCATTCCGATTGACATCAAGAGATAAATATAGTATTATAACACATTAGAGATATTATATGAGTTGGAAAAAGTTTTTTAATCCGGTAGATAACGCAGGCTTGCCCTCAGGTGTTCGAGGCAATGACGGCCAAGCAGACATGTATGCAAGTCGATACAGCAGTTGGCTACCAGAAGTTTACAGCGGATCACCTGATAGGGTCATGCGATATTATCAGTATGATGCAATGGACAGGGATTTAGAAATAAATGCCGCATTAGATATTATAGCAGAATTTTGTACACAAGAAGAAGATACAAATTTACCATTTAAAGTTGAATACAACGACACACCTAGTAATCCAGAAATCAAGGTTATACAACAAGGATTACAGAAATGGTGTAAACTAAACGAACTTCCCAGACGAATTTTTAAAATATTCCGTAGTACACTAAAGTACGGCGATCAATTGTTTATTAGAGATCCAGAGACCAAAAAACTATACTGGGTAGATCCGTATCAAGTAGAAAAGGTATTAGTAAACGAAAGTAATGGTAAAAAGATTGAACAATACTTTATTAAGAATTTAGATTTACATTTGAAAGATTTAGCGGCTACCAGTGTATCAGCAAACCAAGACAGACCATATGGTTCAGGTGCTATCATGAGTGATTACACAAATCCGCAATCCAGTTCAGGATTTAAAAGCAGTAGTTCAGGATATGGACCGGATGCCAATAATGCAATGCCTATAGATGCACAACATGTTTTACACATCAGCATGAGCGAAGGCATGGAAACAACATGGCCTTTTGGTAACAGCATATTAGATCCTATTTTCAAAGTTTACAAACAAAAAGAACTATTAGAAGATGCTATTATTATTTACAGAGTACACAGAGCACCAGAAAGACGTGTGTTCTTTATTGATGTAGGTAATATGCCACCGCACAAAGCACAACAATACTTAGAACGTGTTAGATATGAAGTACAACAAAAACGTATACCTAATAAAACAGGCAGTGGACAAAACATTGCAGACAGCAGTTACAATCCTATGAGTATGTTAGAAGACTACTTCTTTGCACAAACGGCAGATGGTAGAGGTTCAAAAGTTGACACACTACCCGGTGGTAGTAACTTAGGTGAGATTGATGACCTTAAGTTTTTCAATAACAAACTGATTAGAGGGTTGAGAATACCCAGCAGTTACTTGCCAACTGGACCAGACGATGGTTCAGCACCTTACAATGACGGTAAGGTTGGCGTTGCATACATACAGGAATATAGATTTGCTAAGTATTGTGAAAGACTGCAAAGGCAAATTATTAAAAGCATGAATGAAGAATTTAAAATTTATTTAAAAGCAAGTGGCATAGAAGTAGACAGCAGTTTATTTGATATATCATTTGGCGAACCGCAAAACTTTAGTTCTTACAGAGAATTAGAATTAGATCAAGCAAGAACACAACTGTTTGGTACACTAGAAGGCATTCCTTACTTGTCAACTCAGTTCAAACTTGCTAAGTACTTAGGTCTAAGCGAAGACGAAATAAGAAAGAACGAATTAATGTGGGCAGAAGAAAATGCATTTGATGTTGATGCTATGGACGACACAACATCAGCAGACTTACGACAAGTAGGTGTAAGACCGCAACCAGGTGGCGATGTTAGTACAGCACCAATAGATATGGGACCAGTAGATACTCCTGATGCATCAGTAGATGCTTTAGGCGAACTTGGTGACGAAGGCGGAAACTTAGGAATATAATATGAAACTAAACGAATTTTACGAGCCAGCAAAAGACACTATCAATCAAAGGCACAAAACTGACACTAGAAAAAAGATGTTGAGTCTAGAAGAGTTAGGCAAACTGAGAAAGATCAGAGAACTCAAAAAAGCAGAAGCAGAAAGTCATAAAAAACTTGCTTCAGTGATGTATGCCAAACCAACTGACGGTGGCGGAGCAGGCGGCTTACTATAATTAAATGAAGACCCTTGTTGTTTGCGGTTGCAGTTGGAGTTGCCGCGATCCACTATATCCCAATTTTGAATACGGATACCTAGTAGCAAAAGAACTAGGCTACAATTATATCAATTTAGCACGATGCGGTATGAGTAACTTTGGCATACGCACACAAATAGACTATGCACTAGAGCACTTACAACCAGATTTAATAATCATTAATGCCACTGGTGTAAACAGATTTGAAATTCTCAAAGACTTAGATAACACATATGATCACAACAAAGCATATGATCAAATTTGCTTTGGCGATTTTGATTGGGATCACTTTGATCACGAACATCATATAAACCATGGCAAAACATATGATCCGCAAATTTGGTGCGACAGCATTTACACAGTTATCAGTCAAGAAGCAAGACGTTATCATCACATAGACGAAGACAGAGTAAATGCACTAAAAGACTATGCATACTATGTGTTTGATGAAAACATAAAAGCACACAATGATTACTATGTGTTACAAAGCGGTTTACTGAGTATATTAAATCATAATGTGCCGTTTTTATTCTCCCCTAATACCTTTGAATTCAGTGAATTTGATAAAACGGGTTTGATAGAGGACCATCACCAAATAGGCAGTTTTAATTGGGACTTCGTTCCTGATAAATACTTGTTACAAAATGGTGCAGGATATTATGCTCAGCATAATCCAAAGCACTTAGATGAACAAGGAAACGAAACTACACATTACCCAGTAAGTAATCATAACTCACCATACGCACACAGAATGTATGCAGATTACATCTTAGAGGCAGTCAATAGCAGGTCTTTATAACTTGTTATAACTAAAATACCTCAAAAAAACACCGTTTTTTACATAAAACAGTACATTACTATTAAATACAATTACGATATATCAGGCAATGCCTGAGTTTAAAGGAGAAATTACGATGTCAGATAAAAGTGTTTTAGAACAAGTACTGGAACATCTTTTAGCAGAGGACGATGCTCAAGCCAAAGACTTGTTACATAGTTTTATGGTTGAGAAGTCCAGAGAGATTTATGAAGATCTCTTAGATAAAGATGCTCTAGAAGAGGCACTCGACAACGAAGTTGTTGAGGAAGAATCTGAAGAATCCGAAGAAGACACAGTCGAAGAGGCTGAAGAATCCGAAGAAGAGGCTGTTGAAGAAACAGTAGCAGGTTCACCAAGTGAAGACTTCTACGATGAAGTAGAAGCAGACGTTATGGCTGATGAATCAGGTGTTAACGAAGATGACGACGAAATTGAAGACGAAATGGAACCAGAAATGGATATGGAAATTGATGGTGAAGAAGAGTCTGAAGAAGAAGTCGAAGACAGAGTTGACGATTTAGAAGCACAATTAGACGAACTAAAAGCAGAATTCGAAAAGTTAATGTCAGATGAAGACGGCGAAGAAGCCGACGATGCTGAAGCAGATTTAGAAGATGAAATGGAAGTTGAATCTTTTGAAGAAGAAATTGACTTAGATGAAGAAGTTGACGAAGAATTAGAAGAAGCAACTAACTTCAGTAAAAATCAAACTGCAAAGAATGACTCAAGTTCAGACAATGATGCGTCACCAAAATTCCCAAAGAAAGAAAATTTCGGAACAGACGAAAAAGAACTTTTTGGTAAGGACGGCGCAGAAGGTAAGAAAGGTGATTCAGCCAAAAGTAATCCTACAACGGATAACATAGGCGAAAAACCAAAGGCTCATCCAGCAAGTAAAGTAACTGCTGATAAGTCTACGAGTCCTATTGCAGGAAAAGTTTAGTAATTAGGAATATATAATATGTCAAGACAGTTATTTGAATACTACAGTCCAGAAAAAGCAAATATTATAGTTGAATCATCTAGTGATGGTAAAGACTTACATATGAGCGGACTGTTTATACAAGGCGAAGTTAAAAACCAGAATGGAAGAGTTTATCCACAAGAAGAGATACAGACGGCTGTAGAATCGATTGGTAAACGAATCCAAGTTGGCGAAACTGTACTTGGCGAATTAGATCATCCAGCAGAATTACAAATTAATTTAGATAGAGTAAGCCACATGATTACTGAGATGCGAGTAGATGGCGCAGATGGCTTTGGTAAACTTAAAATATTGGATACTCCAATGGGTAAGATAGCCGAAGCACTACTAAAAGGTGGCGCCAAATTAGGCGTTAGCAGTAGAGGAAGTGGTAATGTAAATGAAAGCGGTAGGGTAAGCGATTTTGATATAGTAACTGTTGACATCGTAGCACAACCAAGTGCCCCAGATGCCTACCCTAAAGCAATTTACGAAAGTTTATTTAATATGCGTGGCGGCGCTCAGATTTTTGAAGCCGCTCGTGAAATAACAAAAAGTGACAGAAACGCACAAAAACACCTTGCACGAATGATGGAAAATTTCATTCGTGAATTGGAACTCAAATAGGAGAAAGCACATGGCGGATAAATTCGTAGAACTTCTTGAAAATGGTGACTTGTCTGAAGAGACTAGAGTCAACATACAAGAAGCATGGGAAACACGCCTTGCTGAAGCAAGAGACGAAATTACTTCTGAGTTAAGAGAAGAATTTGCACAAAGATTCGAACATGACAAAAGTCAAGTTGTAGAAGCAATGGACAAATTCATCACTACAAACTTAGAAGAAGAATTAAAGGAACTTGCAGAAGATAAGAAGGCAACTATTGCTGAAAGAGTTAATTATAAAAGAGCAGTTGGTGAGCACACTAACGTTCTAAATAGATTCGTTTCAGAAACGTTAGCAAATGAAATCAAAGAATTAAAAGAAGATAGACACATGCAAGGTGAAAACTTTGCTAAACTAGAAAATTTTGTTCTTGAAGCAGTTGCTGATGAAATTCGTGAGTTCCACTCCGATAAGCGAGAACTAGCAGAGAAAAAAGTTCAGTTAGTTCGCGAAGGAAGAGAGCAACTTGCGGATGCTAAAAAACAATTTATTAGAAGAGCCGCAGAAAAAGTTGAACAAACTATTTCATCTTCATTAAAAAGTGAAGTATCACAATTTAAAGAAGATATTACTAAGGCTCGAGAAAATGAATTTGGCAGAAGAATATTTGAAGCAATGGCTGGTGAGTATGCTACTTCGTATTTAAATGAAAATACAGAAGTCAGAAAACTTAAATCTAAGATTACTGGATTAAAATCTAAAATCTCAGAAGCACAGGCTAAAGCAGAAAATAGTTCAGAGCAAAAGAAATTAGTTGAATCTAAATTACGAATAGCAGAAGATAGATACAACAGAAATAATGTTATTAGTGACTTAATTGCACCTTTAAGTAGTAGCAAAAAAGAATTAATGACAGAACTTCTAGAATCAGTAAAAACAGAGAAACTTGAAGAATCATTTAACAAGTACCTTCCAAGTGTTATGAACGAAGAAGGTTCTGTAAGAACTAAGAAAGAAGTTATAAATGAATCAGTGAAGACAGAACACACTGGTAATAGATCGTTGGACGGACAAACCGGCTCCACCAATGAAGTTGACGTAGTCGAACTTGACGAAATCAGAAAACTAGCCGGACTTAAATATTAGGAGATTATAATGGCAGAAGCATTATTTGAATCAAATTGGTCCGCAACCAAGGACGCTCTTCTTGAGGGTTTACAGGGATCTAAAAAGTCTACAATGGACGTAATTTTAGAAAACGCAAAAACTCAATTACAAGAATCAGCGACAGCAGGGTCAACAATGGCAGGAAACGTTGCATCACTTAACAAAGTTATGCTACCATTGATTAGAAGGGTTATGCCTTCTTTGATCGCCAACGAATTACTTGGTGTGCAACCAATGAGTGGACCAGTAGGACAAATCCACACATTAAGGGTAAGATACGCAGAGTCTAAAGACTCAGTAACAGCAGGACAAGAGGCTTTAAGTCCTTTCGCATTAGCAACAGCATATTCAGGAACACCTGATGCAACTGCGGCAAGTGAAGGAACAGCGGGTAGCAAAATGTCTATTCAAATCCTCAAGCAAACAGTCGAAGCAAAAACAAGACGTCTATCAGCAAGATGGACTTTTGAAAGTGCTCAAGACGCCAACGCAATGCACGGTGTAGATGTTGAAGCAGAAATTATGCAGGCATTAGCACAAGAAATTGCAGTTGAAATCGACCAAGAAATGTTAGCAAAGTTAAGAGCACTTGCTCCAACTGTTGACACTTTAGACTTCAACAGCGGAATCACAGGTACGCAAACATATATCGGTGAAAGACACGCAATCTTGGCAATTCTTATTAATAGAGTTGCAAACTTGATTGCCGCTAGAACAAGAAGAGGCGCAGGTAACTATGTTGTTGTAAGTCCACAGGCTTTAACAATATTACAATCAGCGACAACTTCAACATTTGTTAGAAGTACAGAAGGTCCTTTTGATGCTCCTACAAACTCTAAGTTTGTTGGTACATTAAACGGTACTGTTAAAGTATTTGTTGACAACTATGCGGCTGACGGAACAGCAGTACTAGTAGGATATAAAGGTTCATCAGAAACTGATGCTCCAGCATTCTACTGTCCTTACATTCCATTAATGAGCACAGGTCCAGTTATGGATCCAGCAACTTTTGAACCAGTAGTGTCATTTATGACAAGATACGGTTACTTAGAACTTACTAACACAGCAAGTTCATTGGGTAATGCGGCTGACTACTTAGGTGAAATTGGACTTTCAAACGTCTCATTCAAGTAAGTATTAGTTTTACTTAAACAATTAAGCACCTTCTTCGGAAGGTGCTTTTTTTTGTACACAAGAAAATATACCTTAATCTGATAAATATGTTAAAGCAATGTTGCAATCGGAGTAATTAATGGCAGACAAGAAAGGTATATTTAGATCCCCGGGTGATATCGTATTTAACGGTGATCCGATAATAAACAGCAGTGAAGAACTTAGAGTTAACGATGACAAGATTATTATTAACAATAATCAAGTTGCCGTATCGGCTACCTTACAACTTAGTCATGCTTCAGCAAACGTATCAATAGGCTGGGACGGTACAACATTAACAACATCAGCACCTATATCAGGAGCATTAAATGTAACAGACGCAGGTGGCGATGGCTCATTAACATACGCAGGTAACACATTAACATATACAGGTCCAAGTGCTAGTGAAGTAAGAGCACATTTTAGTGTTACAGACGCAGGCGGAGATGGATCGTTAAGTTACAGCAATGGTGTTTATACATACACCGGTCCAAGTTTAGCAGAAGTACAAGCAAGAATAGATAATTCTGCCGCAAATGTTCAAGCACATTTTACAGGCGGCACAGGCATTACATATACTGCCGGAGCAATTAGTATTACAAATACTGGTGTCACAGGTGCAAGTTATGGTAGTGCAACAGCAATACCAACTTATACTGTAAACGCACAAGGACAATTAACAGCGGCCGCAGATGTAAACATAGCAATACCGGCCTCGCAAATAACAGATTTTTCAGAAGCAGTCGACGATAGAGTTGGCGCAATGGCCAGTGGTGGAACGGGCATAACAGCAGTTTATAACGATGTTGCTAATACCCTTGTTTTTGATTTAGATAATACAGCAGTTACACCTAATACATACGGAAGTGCAACAGGCGTAGGCACATTCACAGTTGATCAGCAAGGTAGAATAACAAGTGCATCAACAACAGCAATAGCAATACCACATACGCAAGTTACAGATTTTGATACAGAAGTAAGAGCATTATTTGCCGGTACAAGTGGACAAATAACATATACAAGCGGTAGTGGTACATTTAGTTTACCAGCAACAATATCACAAGGAACAGATTTTAGTGGAGGTTTAACTGCAAGTCAGGCCATTAGTGCAAGTGACAACAGTACTAAAGTTGCCACAACAGCATGGGTAACAAGTAACGCACCAGTATTAACAGTTAATACACAAAGTGGTGCAGTTGTTTTAGACACAGACGATATTGCAGAAGGCTCAACAAATTTATATTGGACAACAGCAAGAGGTAATTCAAACTTTGATACAAGGCTTGCTACAAAAGATACAGACGATCTAAGTGAAGGCAGTACAAATCTTTACTATACAGATGCTAGAGCCAGAGCCGCCATTCTTAGCGGTGACGGTGTAACAAATACATCAGGAACATTAAGTGTAAACTCAGATGTTGTGAGAACTAATACAGCCGGCACACAAACTATATCTAAAGAAACTGACTTTACAGGTATACTGAGAGTACCAACATTAACAGCACCGACTAACTCCGGCGGAAGTAATGCCTATGTTGCAGGTGATAGCGGTGGGTCAACTAAAGCGGCCTCCACTGCTTATGTTGAAGCGGCAATCACAGCAGTAACAACCAAACTAGTTGATGGTGCGCCAGCAACATTAGATACACTAAATGAAATTTCAGCGGCATTAAACGACGAGGCCAACTTAGCAACTAATTTAACAAATTCGATTGCCACAAAAGCACCATTAACAAGAAATTTAACAGCAGGTGCAGGTTTAACTGGTGGCGGAGATTTAAATTCAGATAGAACTTTTGATATTGTTGGAGCAGGCGGAGGCGGTATTACAGTAAATGCAGATAGCATACAAGTTGACAGTACTGTATTAAGAGCATCAGGTTCAGGACAATCAGTAACACAAAAATTAACATTTAGTGGCTCAGGAAATAATCCAGAGATTGCTAGTGGTGGTAAATTAACAATTGGTTCAAGTAACTTAGAAGAAAACGATCTTAAGTTTAACAGCAATGGCGACATATACTTTAATTCAGGAACAGGCTTTGAAAATTCAGTAAGAAGTAACAGTGAAACCATGAGCATAGAAGCAAGTGCAAATGTTTTAATAGATATTGGTAAAGGTAATACAAATGCTAGATTCTTTATATCAGATCAATTAAACGATTCAGGAAATGTCAATAATTATACTACATTACTAACAAATACAGGTAATGCAGGTATAGGTGTAAATCATGTATTGTTAAAGAATTTATCTGCAGACACATTACCTGCTAATGATTCTGTTGCGGGATTTGACGTATTTGAAGACAGTAATGTACCCAATAGTGCAATATATTCAAAAGATAGTGAGATATATGGTGTTATAAATGGTACATCATATCCGCTAACAAACAGAGGTGTGTCAGGTACGTTAGAAGATGCTGGTATTACTGGTACAAAAATATTAGGTGGTAATAGAACATCTGGTTCAACTACATATTTCATGGTAAGAAATATACTTGGCGGCACTGGCATAACACTTGGTGAAAGTGCAAACGTTATCACAATAACTAACTCAGATACAGGTAGCAGTCAAAATATTATAAAAACAGTTAGTGCTGATGCAACATCTTATTCAGTAGCCTCAAATACAGATACCTTTAACATATTAGGTGGTACTAATATCACAACTTCTATTACAGGTAATAATTTAACAATTGACGGTATTGCAAACACCGACAGTCTGTCAGAAGGTTCAACAAATTTATATTTCACAAACGCCAGAGCAGATGCTAGAGTAAATGCTGTATTACCAAACACAGACAGTTTAAGTGAAGGTTCAAGTAATCTTTACCATACAACCACAAGAGTCAGATCAGCACTTAGCGGTAGCAGTGGCGTAAACTACGATAGTTCAACAGGTGCAATCACAGCCGATTCAGCAGAAATAAGAGGCTTGTTTAGTGCAAGTGGTGATTTAAGTTACGATAGTGCCTCAGGACAATTTAGTTTTACAAACGACCCAGGCGACATTGAGAGCGTAGGTGCTGGAAACGGTTTAACAGGTGGTGGTACAAGTGGTGCTGTTACATTAAACGTTGGTAGCGGTGACGGTATTACAGTAAATGCAGACGATATTGCAGTAGACAACACCGTTGTTAGAACTAGTGGGTCACAAACAGTTGGCGGTGCTAAAACATTTAGTGCTAGTGCAACATTTAATAACAGTATTGTAGGACCTAGTTCAACAGTATTATTTGATGCAAGTGGTAAATTACAAGCAGGTGCATTAAGTACTAGAAGCACAACAGATTTAAGTGAAGGGTCAAATTTATACTTTACAAATGCCAGAGTAGATACTCATCTTAACACTAGTTCAGCAAACTCATCTGAAGTATTAAGTTGGAACGGTTCAGACTATGACTGGGTACCAGCAGACAGTGGCCCAACCGGACCACAAGGACAAAAAGGTGAAGTAGGCCCACAAGGTACTACTGGACCTCAAGGTGCTACAGGTGATAAAGGACAAAAAGGCGAAATTGGTGCACAAGGACCACAAGGTGTAACTGGAGATAAAGGTGACACTGGAGCAACTGGTCCTCAAGGTGCTACAGGACCTCAAGGAGCAACTGGACCGACTGGTGCAAAAGGACAAAAAGGCGAAATTGGTGCAACTGGACCACAGGGATTACAGGGCACACAAGGCCTTCAGGGTGCAACTGGCCCAACTGGAGCCAAAGGACAGCAAGGAGCCACAGGTGCTACTGGACCACAAGGTGCCACAGGACCTCAAGGTGCAACTGGGCCAACTGGAGCCAAGGGACAAAAAGGTGAAGTTGGTGCTCAAGGTACACAAGGTGCTCAAGGTGCCCAGGGTCCACAAGGACCACAAGGACAGAAAGGTGCCACAGGTGCTCAAGGTCCACAAGGTGTTGTAGGACCAACAGGACCTTCAGGTAATCCATTCCCAGGTGGTACGTTTAGTGGCGATATCACAACTAGAAATATTATAGCAACTGGACCAACAGGAACTTACAATATTGGTTCAAGTAGTGTTAAATTTGGAACAATGTATGCAAATACATTTAGCGGAACAGCAACAGCGGCTCAATATGCGGATTTGGCAGAAGTATACAAAGCAGATGCTGACTATGAACCAGGCACAGTTTTAATTATAGGTGGTGAAAAAGAAGTCACAGTAACAGATGAACCTGGTAGTTACAAAGTAGTAGGAGTTGTTAGTACAAATCCAGCATACTTAATGAACAGCGAAGCAGATGGTGTAGCAGTAGCATTACGTGGAAGAGTACCTTGTAAAGTTACAGGTAATGTAAACAAAGGCGATGTACTTGTTGCAAGTGATACTCCTGGACACGCAATGGTAGGTGCAATGGCACATAATCTTAGTCCATTACAAATAGTTGGTAGAGCATTAGAAAGTAAAACTGATGCACAACCAGGCGTAATTGAAATCTTAGTCTAACTCCATAAAATTCATAATATACGATAAATAGTTGTACTTGCCCCTATTGGCATGCGGATGTATTTCGGGCATACATCATAAAACGCAGTCAAAATCTTCTAGGTTGCACACAACACATACATCATTTCAGCAACCAATATAATTTAACGTTAAAAAAATATTTTAGGAGAATATAAAAATGGCATACGCGATTCAAAGAAGAAGAGGTACGTCCACAGAACATAATTCCTTTACTGGTCTAGCAGGTGAGATTACGATCGATACTACTAATAATACCATCCGCGTACACGATGGTAGTACAGCAGGTGGTCATAGACTAGCAAAATACTCAGAAATCAATACCCAAGAAAACATCGAAGATGCAGTAGGTAATTTACTTACAGCAGGTGCAGGTATTAGTTTAAGTTACGATGATGACAATGGCACATTGACAATTACTAATACTACATCAGCAGGTGATATTGAGGCAGTAACGGCAGGAGATGGTTTAAGTGGCGGAGGTACTAGTGGAGCAGTTTCATTAGCACTCGACCTTAACGAACTAACAGCGGCGGCAGTAGATGTAAGTGCAGACAGCATTGCAATCATTGACGCAACTGACAACAGTTCAAAGAAAGAAAGCATTGCAGACTTGGCGTCTGGAATGGCAGGAACAAACTTAACTGCATCATCAGGTACATTAGGTATCGCTGATTCAGTTATAAGAGGAAAAATTAGTGCAGGCGGAGATTTAAGTTACGACAATAGTACAGGGGTAATTAGTTTTACTAACGATGCTGGTGATATAGAATCAGTAGTCGCTGGAACTGGTCTAAGTGGTGGCGGAACTTCAGGTGATGTTACATTAAACATTGACCTTAAAGATGAAGATAATATGGCTTCAGACTCAGCAACCCATGCCGCTTCACAGCAATCAATTAAAGCATACGTTGATTCACAAGTAGCAAGTAAAGATAACACAGATGAAATCACAGAAGGTTCAACTAACCTTTATTATACTGATGCAAGAGCCAGAGCGGCAATCAGTGCAGGCGGTGATCTAAGTTATAACAGTAGTACTGGTGAAATTAGTTTTACTAATGATGCAGGTGATATTGAAGGTGTTACAGCAGGTGATGGTCTAAGCGGCGGCGGTACAACAGGTACTGTTTCATTAGCATTAGACTTAAACGAATTAACAGCCGCTTCAATTGATGTAGCAAACGACAGTTTTGCAATTATTGATGCAAGTGATAACTCAAGTAAAAAAGAAGCAATAGCAGACTTTGTGTCAGCAATAGCCGGCACAAACATAACTGCAACAAACGGTGTATTAAGTTCAACAGCAGACATATCAGGCGTAACAGCAGGATCAGGTTTAACTGGCGGCGGTACATCAGGAACAGTATCAATTGACATAGATCATGAAGCATTTTCAGGTAACTTAATACCGAGTGCTAATAACACATACCAGTTAGGTAGTGCTACTAACGTCTGGAAAGATGTATATGTAGGTCCAGGATCATTATATGTTAACGGACAACAAGTTATTTCAGATAACTCAGGAACAATCACAGTTAGTGCAGACTCTAACCAAAATTTGAGTTTAGTAACAAGTGGATCAGGTGATGTTGAAATTACCTCCGGTGGTCAGATTCAAATGAAATCCGATATTGTTTTAGCCGCAGGCAAAACAATTAGTACAGCAGGCGGTGGTGCTACTACACAAGGTGGTAACATCAACATGAACAGCAACAGCATCAACAACTTAGATGATCCAGTTGCGGCACAAGACGGTGCAACTAAGGCATACGTTGATGCTCAATTGGCAACTAAAGATGCATTAAGTGAATTAAGTGGCGATACTGATGATGTTTCAGAAGGATCAACAAACTTGTATTTCACAAATACCAGAGCAGATGCTAGAGTAAATGCTGTATTGGCAGACACTGACAGTTTAAGTGAAGGTTCAACTAATCAGTATTATACAAATGCTAGAGCAGACGCAAGAGTCGATGCTAAATTGGCATCTGATGTTACTATTGGCGGTAACTTAACAGTTAACGGTACACAAACAGTTGTTAATTCAACTACTACTGAAACTGTTGATAATATTTTCCGTGTAAACAGTGACGGAACATCACAAGATGCTGGTTTTGAAGCCAACATTGCAGGATCAATCAAGTCATTGGTATGGGACGTTTCAGAAAGCGAATGGTCTTTTGGTAACGAAACTGTTAAAGCAGGTACTTTTGAAGGCGCAGTAACAGGTGCAGTCACAGGTACAGTTAGCAGTATTGCTAACCATGACACAGACGATGTATCAGAAGGATCAAGTAACTTATACTTTACAAATGCTAGAGCAGACGCCAGAATTGCAAATGCAATATTGGATTCAGACTCAATGACTGGTGCGTTAGCAACTAACGTTCCTTCAGCAGAATCTGTTAAAGCATACGTTGATAGTGTAGCGGCTGGACAAGATAACACAGACGAAATCACAGAAGGTTCAACTAATTTATATCATACAACAGCAAGAGCCAGAGGTGCAGTTAGTGTCACAGACGCAGGCGGAGACGGAAGTTTTGCATATAACAGTACAACTGGTGTATTTACTTACACAGGCCCAAGTGCCGCAGAAGTAAGAGCACACTTTGGT
>Ga0208917_1001045_pt1 | contig 13924 bp, 27 predicted proteins | sample DEB08_DNA_10_FD_185500 | JGI IMG/M metagenome (GOLD analysis project Ga0208917, IMG submission 185500) | Aqueous microbial communities from the Delaware River and Bay under freshwater to marine salinity gradient to study organic matter... | ecosystem: Environmental > Aquatic > Marine > Coastal ...
ACAAGTACACGGCAGTAACAACCCCTCCCCAATCTTCCTCTCCATCCATCCATTGCGGCAGGGTATATGCGCTCCGTCCTGCTCGCTGTCGTCTCGCTGTTGTGAGTTGGATGCCGTCCCCTTGGTTACCTCTCAAGAAATTTTGCCCCTGAAAGCCGCGTCCTTGTTGGGATTCACATCCGTTAACATTCAAAAACTTGACACGTATTTGTTCCCTGTCGGATGTTTGCACCGAATCATTCATCAAACCTCAAATACCCCTACACACATGAGCCAGTTCAAAGAAGCTTTCGAAAGCATCGACTTCGCCATCGGGTCAGGAGCAGTGTCGTCAGTCGACATGCTCCAAGCAATCATGTACAAGGCAAGCAGTGATACATTCAAGCGACGCCTGTTGTGCTACATCCTTGAGTACCACATGGACGAGGAGATGGAATTGTTCCTGCAGGACACGATGGGGTACGACCCAACGCTCCACAGGATTCAGGTCTCCCTCGATGGAACCATCTCCTTCTGATTAACATTCATTCACATGGGGTTGGGCAATACGGCCCTCCCCACCACGTTAGAGTAACACAAACCATTCAAACCACACAATCATGAAAGCGACCATCCAATTCATCATGCAAGACGGCAACAAGTGGGCTGTCACCAACTTCTTCTCTGGCCAACGCCACATGAAGAACTTCATCAACTACATCGAGCGCACCAAGAACGCCATGCTCGACGAAACCTTCATCCACAAAAACACATGAACATGAACATCCAAGTACATGGACTGGAGCGTCACCGCTTCGCACCCGAACTCAACTGCCTGCACATGACGGACGGCACACAAGTACCAACCCCAAGGTGCACCACCATTGAGCAGGCCATGGAGCACCCAAACTTTCTTCGATTCAAGAGCAAGAGCACACAATAACCCCAAACCACAAACGTTAAAGCATCATGAAAGCCAACAACATCATCAACATCGACTTGGGAGAGAACCAAGTAGCCATCTTGGACTTCGAGACCAAGCAAGTGGACATCATCGAAATCCCAGACCTTGACGAGGTCGAGGACGTGGAGGAGTGCTTGGATGCACTCGGATACAACCTGTCAGGCATCGCTTACATGTGTTAACACCAATTCACAGACAGCACACAATAACCCCAACCAACAAACGTTCTATACACATGAAATACGCAAGAACATGCTCCGTTTCAGGAGAAGGCATGAATGCAGGATACTGCATCTGCGATGGAGAGGCTTACGTCTCCGAGGCTGTCGGTATCGACTACTGGCTGAAGGAGCACACCACGTATGAATCCGCAGAGGAAGCCTACGAGGACGGCTACTACTACTACACCACGTGGGAGGACGAGGACGAGTACGACGACGAAGACTGACACAACACCAATACACAACCCCAACACCATGACCATACCAAACCAACCCCCAGCACCCAAGTGCGTGAGCACATTGGAACTCATCATCCATGTCTACCACGACAAGGAGGACGGAAGCGACATCTCGGTGGACGAAGTTGTAAAGCAACTCAAGCAGGCCATCGAGGACATCAAAGAAGCAGGCACGCACAAGGCGTGGATGGAAACCATATACACAGAAGAAACATGAAGACCTACATCATGACCTACTACTTCGGCAGAGACCGAGACGACTACAGCAAGCGCGAGATTCAAGCGCGTGACATCAACCAAGCACACATCGTGGCGACCATGTTCGTCCCTCTTGGGTACGCAATCAAGAGCATCAAGGAAAAAGTTTCCGAGTAACACAATACGCACAACCAATCAACGTTAGATAGATATGAAGAACAAAGAAATCGTGGAGCGCATCCACTCCCAACCAGTAGGACGAGCAACGCTCGTAGTCAACGACAAGTGTGGTGACCCAACCAACTACCTGTACAAGTTGAACCACCTTGCCCTGCACAGCCCCGAACTTGTCAAGGCAATGGCAATTAGCGTCCTCACGTTCGAGGAACTTAACCCAGTCGACTCCGACAGCATCAAGCGTCTCGTGGACATGCACTACGAAGAGTCAGTAACAAACCGATAACCCACAAACCCACAACACAATGTCAGTATCAATCATCCTCCGCCAAGGTGAGTCCATCCAAGATGCGATGGCTCGTGCCAAGACCACCATCCTCAAGCAACGTGCACAGGCACAAATCGATCCCGTCATGAGCCTGTCCATAGAGCAACTCAACAGCATGTTCAACCAATCAACTCAACAGCAATGAGCGTCTACGAGAAAGCATACAAAGCGCTGAAGCAAGCAGGCCATCACGTCTCCATCATTCAGCAGGAGTCCAAAGACGTAGGAATCTGGATTGAGGTATGGAACAGCGACCTCGGTGAATGCCACGAGTTCCGCATCCACGACGAAGAGGTTGTGTGGTGGGCAGGCATGTACGACGCCAACAAAACAACACAATGAGTAACATCCCCAAACCCAAAGACTCAGACAACTACGACCAACCCAAGGACGCCTTGTCAGAGTGGATGGACAATAACATTTCCTTTGAATCATGACACGAGAAGAAAAGATTGAACGCTACGTCGATGCCGTAGTGCAAGACATGGATTGGAAAACCATGTACACATATTGCTACGAAACCATCAGTGCCAACTTGGAGCACGACCACACAGACGAAGAGATTGACGAATTGTATAACGAATACTTTGGAGAAGATGAATAAATCCACAATCGAAGATTGCATTCAATACTTCAACAATCGAGACCTAATTGCTCACGAGGATGATGGCTCAGTATATCTCCATGTCGGTTACGACATCGAGGTGCAATTATCCACAGCGGAAGTAATCTTCCGAGCAGACGAATATCAAAACGAAAAGCAATGACTGAGAAAGAAATGCTTAGAAACCTTTTCGAATTCGAAACCTACTGCACATCACGCTTCGACTCTGAAGCGCGAGTTGCTATGGCTGTGTACGAATACGTCAAGCAAATGAAACGAGATACTCATGAACAAAATCCCCAACCCCTTCCTCGACTGCACGACTGAAGAGCTTGCAGTAGCATGGGAAATCTTCTCCCTACCACGAGCGGACGGAACGCGAGACACTGAAGCCATGGACTGGGTGCGTGATGCCCTTGACGAGAAGCTGTTTCTTCACGCGGCCACCATCCCCAACCCGCTTGGCACAGGTAGTGTCAACATCGCATTCTTGACGGAGCTATGAGCAGAGACATGAAGCACTTCCAGAACTTTCTCAAGAGCATCGAGTACACCACGACGTACACGATATGGAACGAGATAGACGAGCGCATCTACGAAGGGACTCCCGACTTCGAGACGCGAGAGGAAGCACGCAAGTGGTGGGAGAAGAATGATGGTCGTCCATCGAGCATCATCATCGAACGAGTAACATTCAACACAAACAAACCATGAACAAACAAAAGAACTGCTACGTCTTCAACTGGAATCAAGGAGGTTGGAACTCCGTGTGGGACACCAACATTCGATCCGCTCGTAAGCAAGCGAGAGAGAGGTGGGCTGACCAACGTCAACCTATCCTGACTATCGACGAGCAATCGTTCAGGCGAGTTACGATGGCAGAACTACAGAGAATCATGAACACCGATGGGTTCAACTAAATGTTAAAAGTGTTAAAAGACTTGCGTAATCCAAACCTGTGAGCCAATTTGCTCTCGAATACAAACCACTAATACCCCCTACAAAATGAATTCAGTACAAGAATCCAAGCAAGAGCTTGAAGCGGCAATCCGCTACGCAGAGAACGCTATCTCATCTGCACAAGCAACTATCGAATCGATGGAGTTCCGCCAAGAAATGGCCAAGAAGCAACGCTCCGAGCAGAAAGGCCGTGAGGAGAATCTCGAAAGCGCCCTCGATGATGCGAACAGCATCATTAGTGGCCTCGTCAAAAGAGAGAAGGAACTCAAGGCTGAAGCCGCTCGACTCAAGTCAGAGAACATCAGACTCAAGGCCAGCATTGATGCGGCTGCAGAGCACATCAAGGATATGCGTGAAGACCTGAACGACCAGATTAAGTTGGACGAAGAGGTGCGGCAGGGTGTCAACGACTTCCTCGACTTCCTCGACACCATCGGATACGAACGCGCATGAGTTACAGCCTCCAAGCCCAAGTCGATAGACTGTCAAAGAAGATAGCCGTCATGGAGGAGAAGTACGAGGCCGATCCCTGTTGGATGAACGAGACGCTACTCAACTGCATGCTACTAGACTACGAATCAAAACTGAAACTACTAATTCAAGATGGACAAACTGAAATTTAACCCGCTATCCCCTGACCCCGAGGAAGCACAGCGTTCAAAGCTGAAGTGTGTGGATGCGCTCACCTGTGTCAATGCATTCATCCACCACTACAGGAGTCACAACAGCACAGACCTACACAAACGCATGAAGGATGTGTTCGAATTGTGCGACAACTACGGGCTAGTCCCGAAAGGAAATACATACGAAGTCTAATTGTTTAACCCTTAATTTATTTCAATCATGCCCCGTACACAAGGAGCGACAGCGTGGAGTATCCACGAAGTAAAGGAGGTAGCTCAAACCCTCCACCACAAGAAGCGTGTAGTAACAAGCGACAAGGATGTCCTTCAGCTTTCCAAGAAGCTTGGTCGACCACCACGTAGCATTCAGCGTGTCTTCCATGCAGTCAAAACAGGTAAGCACAAGTTGTTCGAGACTCCTGTAGGTCGTCGTGAGTTGCGCAAGTACATTGTCGAAGGCCCGATGAATCAGTACCGCTCCCTATCGGATCGAGTCAAGGAAGCTATCGAAACCTACCGCTCTGCTGAGAAGATGATTCCTCAGTCTCAGGTAGACAAGATGCTCAAGGACAACGTCAAGCAGTACAACCTGATGGTTCGAGCGGCTTATGCTTGGGGATACAACAACGCTGTAGCAGACGCAATGCAGCTTGGCGTTGATGCCCCTCGTGGATTGACGCTAGATGTAGCGGATGAAATCAAGAGCATCCTCAGCAATGGCTAACCACGAAGTCCTTTGGTTAGGCAAGATGCCTCAAGCCGCTCGTGAAGAGTTCGAGGAGATTACAACCGAAGCAAGCTACTTAGTGGGTGAGTTCTTTGAACTCGAAGACTTCGATGTATTCGACCGAGAGAAGACGGGCAAGGCTAGCGTACCTGAGGCGCTTGTTATCAAGCTAGTATCAGCGTTTGTTTGGTACAAGCTACACAAGTACACGGAGATAGAGAAGCGTCAGTACCTGTGCGAGTGGTTTGGATTGGTGAGAGCCACCATCAACCATCACCTGCGTGACGTGGAGAGTCTCATTCGAAGCGATGAGCGTCGTAGCAACGACATCTCACGATGCTTCCGTAAGACTTGGCCCGACATGGAGGAGCTAGGTATCCGACTCAACGTAGAGGGTTGGATTCGTAGCAGCGAGATGCGGATCCGCTTCATCGATCGACAGATCGACAAGATGCAGAAACGCAAGGAAGAAATCATTGATTCAATCAACATTAGAAAGACATGAGTAAATACAATTTCAAGACCACGAACATCCGTGGCAAGCAGTACGTTGAGGTCAACGAACGCATCAAGTTCTTTCGTCAGGAAGAGCAGTACAAGAACTGGGGAATCGTCACTGAGTTTCCACTTCTTGATTCGGAACAAGCCCTGTGCAAATGCACAATCATCACACCAGATGGTGCTGTGGTTGCTCAAGGTCACGCTCACGAAGAGAAGTCCGCGTCTAACATTAACAAGACTAGCTATGTCGAAAACTGCGAAACATCCGCTGTCGGTCGAGCCTTGGCCATGCTCGGAATCGGAATCGACACGTCTATTGCGTCAGCTAATGAAGTCGAAGACGCCATCGCCAAGCAACAAGCTATGGTCGACAATCCTCATGTACAGAAGCTGGCGAAAGCCCTCGACGCCCCCGTCGAAAACATCATGGACAAGGCTGTCGAGTACATCAAGGGTCAAAGCGACAAGCGTAAAGCTTTCGAAGCTATCACCAAGAAGTACGGAGATCAGCTGAGCGAGAAGCAGGTGGCTGGACTCAAAAAGTTTGTGCGATGAGCATGCGTGACAGGTTGCAGGAGAGCGTGGGCAAGCCCCACCTCTCTTACTCCTCACTTAAGTACGCTCTTGGAGACATGCGTCTCTGGGAGATGTACATGCGTGGACAGCTTAAGAAGGAATCAGAAGCTCTAACCTTCGGAACTATGTATGACATGATGTTGTTTGAACCAGAGAAGGCTTCCTCCACATATGTTGTACTCGATGACGAGAAAATCCTTGGATGGTGCTCTGAAAAGACTCAATCCATGAAGAAACCTCAGATGACCACAGAGTACAAGACCATCGAGTCTCAGATGATTGAAGAAATCAAAGAGAAAAACCAAATGGCTGTGTCTGGGGATGACTGGAAGAAAGCGCATGAGATGATCCAGCGCCTGAAGGACTGCGGCCTGTACGACAAGCGTTTTGCTGGTGGTAAGTATCAAGTGGAGTTCAACGTCGACCTCGACGGCATCCCGCTCAAGGGATTCCTCGACTGCCTACAAGACGGGCAGTTCATTGTCGACTCCAAGTCCTCTCGGTCTATCGACAAGTTCAGGTACGACGTTCGGTCGTTTAGCTACGACATCCAAGCCTACATCTACACCAAGGTGTTTGGCATCAAGGAGTTCTGGTGGGTGGTGCAGGAGAAAGCCTACCCCTTCTATCCTGCGGATGTCAAGTGTTCAGAAGAAACCCTCTTCTCTGGAGAGATGAAGTTTCATCAAGCAGTAGAGAACATTCAATCGTGGTTGTCGATGGACGGCCAAGCAAAACAAAAAGAGTATGCGGAGTTCATCGTTTGACCAATGGTATAACGGCCTAAAGGCAGGGGCCATCTATGTAGTCTGCCTGTTTTTTCTTTCTAACCTCTTAAATCTTTTACTCGCATGAGCGAACAGAAGTATGATTCAGTACTCGTTGGGTACGCGGAAGAGCCACGTTACGGCGATGATGGTAAGATCATGGGATGGAGCCTCCGTCTCAAGGATCACGAACTGAAGGAGATCGCTGATACCTACGCCACCAAGCGTAACGATCAGGGTCAGGGCGGCAACGTCTACTTCACCATGTTCATGAGCAAGAACGGCAAGCCATGCTGTCGCGTGTTCGACCCTAACAGCGAAGCTGCTAAGGAGAAGCGTCAAGCTAAGCAGGCTGAGCAAACCGCTGATGAAGCATTGCCCTTCTAAGGAGAAGGCACCTATCTACCTGGCGACCGTTCGTGTGGCGTTTAAGAAAGCTAAGCGTACATACGAGCGTGTCGTTCAGGTGGTGACGGTCTTTGATACACCACACGAGATCATGCGATACGGAAAGCACACGATGAGAAACCTAGAGGATCACTTCTATGGTAAGAACTACAAGTCCGCAAAGCAGATCATCATTCGTGAGGTAGTAGAGAAGAAGTTTATCTCTAACTCAACACTCACCATCGATGAACTCAAAGAACAGCATCAAGAAAAAGTGTAAGGAACTGGAGGAGCTACTGCTCCACAAGAACGAGAAGTATGGAAACTCAGCACTCGAACCGCTGAATGTTTTCTCAGAAGCTAGCGCAGTCGCAGGTATCAAGATGCGTATCGACGACAAGCTGAAGCGAATCAAGAACGCGGGACTTGTAGACGCAACGGAGGATACGTTGCAGGATCTCGCAGGCTATCTTATCCTCCTGATGATTGCAAAGGACAATGAAAGTAACCGTATTCGAGACGCTGTTCGCGGAGACACCGCACCACGTAGACCTATCCCATGCGCTGAAAAGGATTCAGACTGGGAGATCGTCTACACTCATTGCTGATGTCCGAGGCGGTGACAAAGAGGCCAAGAAAAAGCTCCCTGTTGTACTATTCAGCGGGGAGTTTTCGTCTCGGAAAGATGAGGCGATCTTCGAGCACTCGGGACTTGTTGTTCTGGACTTCGATCACGTGGATGTTGATGAGACCAAGAGGGTTCTTGCCACGGATGATTTCGTTCTTGCTTGCTGGACCTCACCGAGTGGGGATGGCATCAAGGCGCTGGTCAAGATCACGAATCCAGAGAGACACCGAGACCACTTCCGTTCACTGACAGCATACTTCGATAAGCAGTATGGGCTGCAGGTAGATGAGACAGGGATCAACGAATCCCGTGCATGCTTTGAGTCTTATGACCCAGACATCATCATCAAGGATGAGGTTAAGAAGTTCGGATCGTTTGTTACCGAGTATGCTGAGGCGCAGGTGCCAACCAACGCGACTCACGACTACACGGATTACATGAAGCTCAACCTCGCTGCGCGTATGATTCGCAACGCAGAGGACGGGGAGAAGCACAGAGTACTCATCAAGGCAGCCACGCTGTGTGGTGGATACATCGCAGCTGGGAAGATGGAGGAGGAGGAGGTAGTGCGGATTCTGTTCCGTGAGATCTCCAAGCGTGACATCGACTCAGAGACACAGGCTATGCACACGATCCGTGATGGCATCGAGAAGGGTAAGACTATGCCCATCCGTGAGGTTATCGACGAGGAGAAGTCTGCTCAGCGTGAGATGCTGTTGACTGATGGCGACCTGTCGTTCATCTCGTCAGACGACGAGGACTTCCGATGGATCGATGACTTCGCACAAGGGTTGATCGAGCTTGGGTTGGACACAGGTGACGAGTTGTTGGACAAGCACTTCCGCTACAAGAAAGAGTTCGTTATCATCAACGGACACTCGAATGTGGGTAAGACAACGACAGCTCTGTACCTGATGGTCAATGCATCTGTCCGCCATGGATGGAAGTGGATTGTGTACTCGTCAGAGAACCGCACCGCCGCAGTGAAGATGACGCTCATGCAGTTTGCTTGCAACAAGAAGGCTGGCAACATGACGTACGCTGAGCGACGGCAAGCGTACAAGTGGGTGCAGAAACACTTCACCGTGATCAGCAACAAGCAGGTGTACTCGTACGCAGACATCATCCTCTTCATGGAGAAGGTGATGCTTCAGCAACCAGTGGATGCAATCTTCGTAGATCCCTACAACTCATTGAAGTTAGACATGCGCAACTCAAGTATTGGTGTACATGACTACCACTATGAGGCTGCTAGTGAGTTCCTTACGTTCAGCACATCGCACAACGTAGCTGTGTGGTTGAACATGCACGCTGTCACTCAGGCTCAGCGTGTCAAGGACAGCGAAGGCCTTCCTGTTGCCCCATACGCAGAGGATACAGAGGGTGGAGGTAAGTTCGTTAACCGAGCTGACTGCTTCCTAACGATCCACCGCAAGGTGCAGCATCCTGACCCTGCAGTACGATGCGTCAGTGAGTTCCACGTCCGCAAGGTTCGGAACACGGAGACAGGAGGTGAGCCTACTGGATTGGATACCCCCTTCCGATTCATCATGGACATCTCTCGAACTGGGTTCAAGACCATGACAACGCACAAGTCTTTGTTCCAACCTGTTGGTTTACAAGAAGCTACCCAAGGTAAATTAAACATAGGTATCAACGTTGATTTTCTGCGTGGTGGTAGCTAACTTTGCAGAGTGAGGAAGAAGACAACACAGAGGCGCTCACGCAAAAAACATCTGGGCAGATACAAAAGCTCTATCGAGAAGTATTGTGCAGATCAGCTGAAGCAATTCGGGCTAGATTTTGCCTATGAGGAACAGACTTTCCAGCTACTGGACAGGTTCAAATTCCCCAACAAGTACTTCAAGATGACGTCGAAGGGTAAGGTCATGAGTGATAGATCAGGGTCGACGATCCTCCCGATCACATACACTCCTGATTTCATGGGACGGGATCACAACTGGATCATTGAAACAAAGGGTTACCTTCCCTCCCACCACGACTTCCCCATGAGGTGGAAGCTGTTTCTTCGACACTTAGTAGCAACAGATTCCAGTACCATCGTGTTTCTTGCGAAGAACAGTCAACAAGTGGATCAAGCAATTCAAGAAATTCTAAAGTCAATCAAGGATGGATCAATCTAAACTTTCGGACGTGTTCAGCATGTCCACGCTCATGATTCATGACGCGACAACGGAGCTGTATGAGAGCCTGCACGACAAGGATGGCAACCCTAAGGAGTCTGTCGATGAAGTGGTGGAGATCTGCAGATCTTACAAGGCACGTATGCTCAATGAAATACAGATGGTCGTAGACATCTGCATGGAATACAACGAGGAACGTGGTAAGTAACTCAAGGAGATCTGCTAGTCGATCGGTTGGTCGTATGGCAGAGGCTCGGTTCGTACGAGCAGCACGCAGACTTGGGATGTTGGTATCCAAGTCGTCTCCTAAGGTGGACATTCACGATCACATCGACTACTGGTTAGCTATGTCCGATGACGGCAAGCAGTGGGGTGTGGATGTGAAGGGAAACAATCTGCCTGACGAGATATGGTGTGAGTTCAAGAACGTAGCTGGCAACGATGGGTGGATGTATGGTGGTGCAACAATCATCGCCTTCGACATGCCTGAAGAGGGTGGCTTCTCCGTTGTAGACAGAGAGGAGCTAGCATCGTACTGTGAGCTCAATGTTTCTGACGAGGTCGTGATGGATAAGCGCGATGCGCACCTGAAAAAGTACACCCGAAGAGACAGACTGGACGTGATCACGAGGCTTAAGCTTCATGATCTCAAGCATTTAGATTCCTACCGAGTGTGGGAGTACGATAAGGACTACTGAGTTATCTTAGCTGTCCGCTTTTTTTAATCTTAAACAAGACAAACATGAACTATCGTCCAGAGGATATCCCCTGGGGAGAGGTCGGTTACGCGACCTACAAAAGAACCTACTCACGCCCAACCAAGGGAAGAACAGAGGAGTGGGAGGAGACTGTTGATCGCGTCGTCGATGCGTGCAACAAGCAGCTAGGCTGTGACTTCACACCAGCCGAGCAAGCAGATGTAAAGGACATCATGATGAACCTCAAGGGTACGGTGGCTGGCCGTTTCTTGTGGCAGCTTGGCACGAAGACGGTCGACAAGCTCGGCCTCCCCTCGCTTCAGAACTGCGCATTCACTGTGGTGGATCAGCCAGTGCGTCCATTCACTTGGGCGTTCGAGATGTTGATGCTCGGCTCAGGTGTGGGCTACAACATCCAGCGCGAACACGTGTATCAACTCCCGAAGATCAAGCGCAAGGTCAAGGTGGCTAACGTCAACGATCATGGTGCAGACTTCATCGTGCCTGACTCTCGTGAGGGGTGGACAGAGTTGCTTAAGCGTGTGCTTGAAGCAAGCTTCGTTACAGGTGAGGGCTTCACGTATGACACGTCGCTCGTGCGCCCAGCAGGATCGCCTATCAAAGGATTCGGTGGCACAGCTTCAGGTCCTAACGATTTGATCTGGGGTATGCAGGAGATCAACCGCATCCTGAATGATCGCAGCGGAAAGCGACTTCGTCCAATCGACTGCTTGGATATCATGAACATCATCGGTAAGATCGTGGTGGCTGGCAACGTACGTCGATCAGCTCAGATCGCACTGGGTGATCACGATGACATCGAGTACCTGCGCGCTAAGCGTTGGGACTTGGGTGGTATCCCTAACTGGCGTGCCATGTCCAACAACTCTGTTGTCTGTGACGACGTTAGCCTGTTGCCTGAAGAGTTCTGGGAGGGATACAAGGGTAACGGTGAGCCCTATGGTCTCATCAACCTTGAATCATCACGACGCATGGGGCGTACGGGTGAGACAGAATACCCTGACCCTGATGTGATGGGGTACAATCCATGTGCTGAGCAGAGCCTTGCCCCATTCGAGACGTGCTGCTTGGCTGAGATCTACCTCCCCAACATCGAGTCAGAGGCGGAGCTCAAGAAAGTGGCACGCTACCTGTATCGCATCAACAAGCACAGCCTTGCTATCAAGTGTGCAGTCAAGGAGACCGAGGATATCGTGCACAAGAACATGCGCATGGGTATCGGTGTCACTGGTTACCTTCAAGCTTCTGCTGAACAGCAGAGCTGGCTGCCTTCTGTTTACACATACCTTCGAGCTTATGATAAGGAGTACTCATCTCTCTGTGGATTTCCTAACTCTATTAAACTTACAACGGTCAAGCCCAGTGGAACGCTGTCTCTTCTTGCTGGCGTTACACCAGGAGCACATCCAGGATACGGACCTTACTACATTCGGAGAATCCGAATGGCTACAGGTAGTGAGCTGGTCGGTGTGTGCAGAGACAATGGGTATCACGTAGAGTATGTTCGGAACTTCGATGGCACAGAGGATCACTCAACGGTAGTCGTAAGCTTCCCATGCTCGTTCCCTGAGGACACCATGTTTGCTGACGACATGACCGCTGTGGATCAGCTGAATGTAATCCGTCGTCTTCAGGCTGAGTGGTCGGACAACTCTGTATCTGTAACCATCTACTACAGAAAGGAGGAGCTTGATGCAATTAAAGCTTGGCTTAACGACAACTATGGTAACGTAAAGAGTGTCAGCTTCTTGCTGCACAACGATCACGGATTCGATCAGGCCCCGATGGAGGAGATTACCAAGGAGCAATACCTTGAGATGTCAGCCAAGGTCAAGCCGATCACAGCTCTTAGCCAGATCAGCATGGATGATGTTGAAATCTTGGATTGCGATACAGGTGCATGCCCAGTACGATGAGGCGGTTCGATCAATGCTGGGTGTCACAGATGTATTATCTTGGCACAGTTACACAGGGATAGTTGCTGTGGAACTTCGCTACTGAGAGGGGGCTTCGGCCCCCTTTCTTCATCTAAAGACCGTCACGTTTCCAGCCATGGAGACAACCTTGCTGCTGCCCCATGTGGTTCCCTTGATGGTGTATGTGTACACTCCGTCTGGCACAAAGGCACCGAGGCGCTGCCCTAACCATCTATCGCTAGGGTTGTAGCTAACCCACACGAGCGTGCCCCACCTATTGTACACCTTACACTCCCACTTCCACCAGCAATCCTGCTTGGTGACTGGTCTCCAGTAGTCGTTGAGTCCGTCGTTGTTGGGCGTGAATGTGTTAGGAGCGAACACCCCAGGGTCATTGCAATCCGTATCTGTGTCGTTGTCGTCTGGTTCGTAGATGCACTCACCTGGAACCGTGCAGTCGGCGCAGTAGTTAAGGGCTAGCTCATCCAGACACCCCATGTAGATACAGCTTCCGTCCTCTTGAGTAGCAAAGGAGTTGTAGTTGTAGGCAAACATGTCGGTGCAACCATACACCACTGGAGGTGGGGGTGGGTCGCACGCCCCGTTCAGACTCCACATGATCCACGAGTTGAAGATGTCTGTGTCAGGGTACGGGAATCCACCCAGACCTGGGTCACCATCCAGTGCATCACTGTCGTTGATCTGCCAGATTGTAATCACCACACACTCCTCGAAGTACGCACCTGTCTGCATCGCCTCGATCCAGCACGCAGCCGTTCCGCTACCGAACATTGGTATCTCATTGAGTGCGAATGAGATAGTGTCTCCTGTTTGAAGTATTCCGTCAGGTCCCTCCCCAATGTTGAAGCCTGGAAAGTTTAGCGGGAAGATCAGGAGGGCCCACCCGTTGTCGTAGACACATGGGAAGGGGTTTTCATCAAGAGCTGGGTTAAATGAGATGCCGAGCAGGAACTCACCGATGGAGTCCGTCCCTGTGGGGGAGCATGCACCACCGTTGATGGCGATCGTCATGTCCGTTGAGATGGGGTTGAACCCAATGATCTCCATGTCGCACTGAGCGTACGAAAAGATCGGAAGTAAGAACCACACTAACCTCTTCATTGCACGAATACTTTTCTAGTTACACGCTTCCACTTCAAGATGTACACCCCAGTAGCCAGCTGGTCGAATGGCTTATCAACTTCCCTGCCAAGAATATCGTAGATCCTAGGCGCTCCTGCTGGCCACGAGAACCCCTCGCTATCC
>Ga0208917_1001052_pt1 | contig 13894 bp, 28 predicted proteins | sample DEB08_DNA_10_FD_185500 | JGI IMG/M metagenome (GOLD analysis project Ga0208917, IMG submission 185500) | Aqueous microbial communities from the Delaware River and Bay under freshwater to marine salinity gradient to study organic matter... | ecosystem: Environmental > Aquatic > Marine > Coastal ...
GTCGCGCGTTACCCGTAGAAGAAGAAGCTAGACAGTACCTTTTACCGCCGGGCAGGTCGCTTTGCCGCCGCGAACCGCTTCGCAAACGACTTATCAAACGACCGGATAGCAGTCCTGCGAGCATCTTCATAAAACGGAAAACGCTTCGGTATTCTAACCGCGCTGTCCTCTAACAAATATAAACGCTTCAACGGATAACGATTCTTTGTGCGCCGTTCCAGTATCATCTCTTGATTTCCTACGGTCTGCACGAACGCACGCGGTCTGCCTAAGACAGTGCGCGGTTTATTTCTATTGTAGCTGGCGCGTCCTCGCACGGCTGGACGGTCTTGTGCTGGGATAGCGATAGACTTGCCGCGTGGAACTTTTATGCCGCCCTCTGCTTGATTAACCATATACTCACGACCAAGCCGATCAAACACTGACGCAACCAGCACACGCTTAGACGGTGAACGCTCAACACGAAACATAGCTTTAGCAAACTGTTTGTTCTTAACTATGAACGATGATGGATATGTTCTTTCGACAATCTCTTTACGAACTTCAAACGCTGTATCATTAAGCGCACGATGCGTGGCGAATGGTATCTGGTTCTTGCCGAACGCATCAATCGCTTTAGCCAGCGTGGATATATTAGAAGCGATGTTTATGTTCATTGAACTGTTCCACTATCGAGTGTGAAGATAACAACATTCTCTTCATCATCACCGAAGTCAGCTAAGACATAACCGCAATTATCACAAGCAATAATGCCACTGAACTCTTCAACGATACAGTGTGTTTCTTTCTCACAGTTGTTGCAGATGATCTCATCAGCAAAAAACAAAACCTGATTCATAACAATAACCTAACTGAAAAAAATCCCCAGCACAAGCGGCTGGGGCAGTTGGGAGGAACTAATCGTCTTTAGCATAATCATCGTAATTAATCACATTGTCAATATCAACACACTCTGCGCCGACAGCCGCATATCCGGCTATGTCTACCCAACTATCCCGATGTGATGGATTGTCAAGTAGTCTAGCCATCTTTATTCCAATCATCGCCAATGGTACTTGATGCGGCGCAATCTCAATATCTAACAGCCCCATCCAGATAACCGCGATCTTCGCGTGGAGATCATAGGCATCACCGTATTCGCCACCGCGTTCCTGTACAATCTTCAACGCGTCTTTCAATATATCTTCTTTTTTCATAATTGCTCCCTTTAGAACGGAATTTCATCATCAATGTCGTCTTTAGGTATCGGCCTGATGCTGACGACCTCTGCGCCGGGGAATAATGACTTAACCGCATCGATGCTGTCAACGGTATCTTTTTTATCCGCGTCCAATATTCGCGCAATCTCTTGAACGCTCCAAACGACCATATCACGATTGTCGCGCGCAACCTTAACGCAATCCGCTTCTGTTTCGCAAACCGCCAGCACCTTACCGCTTGGCATCGGTGCTTCAAAGTAACGACCGCTTATTTCTTTATGGCCTCGCGCGATAGCCTCTTTCTCTAGCACGGCATAAGCACGCTTGGTCACTTCGACCTGACGCACGACCTCGATGCTATCGTGCTTATCTATCGCATCATTCAATCGATATCGTTGCTGGTAGAACTTATCGCGCGTGTCTTGCGATACCAGTTCTTGTAATCGATCAACGCCCCACCGTAATTCGTATGACCGAACCGTTGCATCGTGATCCATCAACGCGCCTTCGATGCGCCGATAATTAACATCATCACTTCTTGCGATACGCTTTACCATTCCCCACCATCCTCTCGTTGGTTGTTTAACTCTTTTCGTAACCACCAGATTAACCTATTTAACCACCCCTATAGGGTGGTGGTTAAAATGGTTAACTTTCTGCGGATTAACCATAACATTAACCTTTTTAACTTTTTTAACCTTAAAACAAATCAGCATCAAATTCCCTTCCTTCTAAGTCCCTGATAATAGTAATTAATTGCTTGCCATCATCTTGCAAGATTAACCCCTTTTTTTCTTGCAGTTGGTTAATTGCCCTTCCACGTTCACCTGATGGGTTCACATAATTAATGTTGCCATTTTTAACCCATTCTTCTTCCATTCGATTCAGAACCATCTTTCTAAATACTGGATTTTTGCCGGTGGCATTATACTCCGCAAGAATATTATACCACGCGCTTTGCTGATTAGGGTTCAGGGTTACGCCCTTTTTTTCCTTCTTAACCTGAACTGATTTAATCACCGCGCTATCGTCAGCGACCAATGCAACCTTCTCGAAAGCAAACTGCATATCTGGAACTGGTTCAGCGTCCTTCTGCTTTTCAACGTGTACTAACACATCATCGCCAGCCGACTTAACTTGCAGTGACGTATCAACCGCCCCTAGAAGCGCGTTAGAACCGCGCATACCGCGACTAGCGTCCTTACCGCTATGATGTATCGCCAGCAACGCGCAACCGGCGTGTGTGCGTATCCTGTCGCACGCCTCAACGAAGATGCCAATTTCAGAACTACTGTTCTCTTCCATACCGACCATTGATCTGGCAACAGTATCGATTACAATAAGCCGATAGCCACCGCCGAAATGGTCAATGGTGTCAATCAATTCCTGTATGTCCGCTTCATCACGAAACTGCACCGCCTTCGGTACAACTTGAAGCGGCACATCTTCGTTCAGACCATAATGGGTTTCCCACGCTTTAACGCGCTTACCAAGGCCGCCTACGCCTTCGCCTGCTATATATAGCACCTTACCGCCGTCAACCGGTCTGTCGTGCCACGCACGCCCATAAGCGACCGATAACGCTATGTCTAACGCGATAAACGATTTACCTACGCCGGGTGCGCCGTATAATGCGGTGAAACCGTGTTTCGTTATAACCCCATCGACCAGCCACTTAACTGGCGGCATATTACGCAATTCGTTTAGCCCCAAGATAGGCAGTATCTTCGCTGGCGGTTCATCCACCTTCGCTTCGATCTTCGGTGCGTTCTTAACTAACTCACGCAGTTGTTCGATGGTGTTGCCAGCGTCCAGCCAATCAACCGCATCGCCCTTGTCAGGCAGATTAGGCAGATCAACGCGCTTAACCGCTTTTGCCACCGGCAATAGTTCGTTAATCACCTTTATCGCGTGCTTGTCGCCAGCCTCATCATTGTCGGGGATGATGACGACATTACGCCCAGCGAAATATTTGTTTAACTCTGGCTTCCAATTACCAGCACCGCCGTGGTTCGTTGACGCTATAACGCTATAACGCTTTAACGCCTCTGCCGCCTTTTCGCCTTCGACTATATAAATAGTCTTGTCAGGATTGGTTAGGATGTCGGGCAGATTATACGGAAGCGGATCAATGTCTTTAACTGACCAAACCCAACCGCCATTTCCGTCTGACCTACGCTGACGATATGTTTTCTTGCCGCCTTCATCAATTCGAAGAACCTGATACGCTTCAACGCCGTCAGCGTCATAATAGGAATATGGTGTCGTACGCTTTAGCGTACGTTCTAACGCCGGCTGTACGCGCTTCGATATGTTGAACTTCTTTTCGGCTATGTCGGCGATAGACATTAGCGATGCGCTTTCGTGGAGACGTATCATTTCCATCACGCCGCCGCCTTGACCTAGTTCGTGGTCATAGAAAGTGCCAGCCTTTAGATCAACGACCTTGCTGAACTTATTGCCGAAGTAAATCTTATCACCGTGTCGCTTCGTGGGTGTTCCCAGATAATGCGTTGCAACCGGTTCTATGTAAGCCGCATAATTTGTTGTCATTTTAATTGCTCCCAGTTCTCCCAATCGCCAGAAACGATGGCGGCCTAGCTGGGAGAAAGCTAGACCGCCACCTTCTACGACCTAAAACAAGTCGTCATCAGACTGAGCCGCTGGGGTCGGCGCAGGAGCGACAGGTTCAGGCGCAGAACCTGTCAACATATCCGGTTTATCCACCCAGCCAGATATGTTCCATTCCGGTGCTTTGAAACGAAGTTCGCCTTGAGGCGTGCTAACCTTTACCGGAACTGTGCCGGTAATCTCAACAACCGGAACTTGACCGGGATGTTGTGCTTTGGTTGCCTCGAAAGCGTTGTGCAGTTCGTCCAATGCCCTCAATACTGTTTTAGCAGAATGTGAGAACTCGCGCAAACCCAACTCTTTAGATGCAATCCTGACACGGAACGCACGCTTAAAGTCGCCTTCGGGTTTTGCTGGAACAGCTTCGCCAACCTTTACCGTTCTGAAGTCTGGTCGCCCAGTCTCAAACGATAACCAGCCAACTTCGAGATTATCCATATCCATCACGAACTTAGTGGGAAACTGCATTTCGCTTTCCTGTTTGATCCATTGCCCAGACGCGTCTTGCACGCGATCCTGTTTAATGAAATCCCCAGCCTTCGCATCGTATTTAACGATAGGAAGGATATCCCCAGTAGATGTGCTTTCTTCAAGATTAAAACCTAATGCCATAACAATAACTCCTATAACAATAACATTAGTTGCATTTGACCTCACCGAAGGTGAAGCCGCTAATCGGGTAATAAGCAAACAGATCGACCGGATCATCCCTATCAGTCCGTCTGCTTATCCCGATATCGTGTTCAGCATCAAAGTTAATGATGCCGATCCGATCCGTCCATTCCACTAGTAACTTGCATTTTAGCCCAGTTGCGTTCTTCAGATTAGACGCGGCTATAACTTTGTGCAAGTTGACCATCATCGTTGGATATTCTGTTGATGCGAAACTGCGCGTCTTGATTTCGATAAACCCTAACGCCTTATCGCCGCGAATTAGAAGCGCATCCATAACATACTTCGGCGGCAGATCAACGCACTCGCATTTATAGCGTTCAGCGATTGCCGCCATAAGTTCCTTTTCGCGTGCGATTGCTTTTGGCGTTTCATACCAAGTCATAGCAACTCCCTGCACACATAATAGAATGTTTCCATATCCATTTCGCACGCATATCGCCAATCGTGAGGCATACCGCCGCCGGAATACACGTTAAAGTCTTTTATGCTGGCAACCGCCTCAAGCGGCAAACGCACGCGTGGCTGTTGCCTATCATAACGGTAAATGAGGCAAGGTAACTTGTTACCGCCGGCCTTACGCGCCGCAACGCAAATCTGATCCCACCATTCCGGCTTTGCTTGTACGCCTACGCCGTAACGCTTGCACTCAATGACAAATGGGAAGTTACTGACTTCCACCGGTTCAATGTCGGCAAGACCACCTTCGCGCGTTTGCGATAGAATACGCTGAAACTTAATGCCAAGTGCCTCTTCGAGCAACTTACAACATTCACGCTCCCAAGCGTGTCCTTTATCGCGCCCACCACCCGGACGCATTAGCTAATCGCCCCAGCGTTGCGTGTTGCATTATCGATGCGATCCTCTTCATCGCGGATGCGCTTTAGTTCATTCAGCATCGTTTCGTCAACAAATGCCGCCATCGAACGTCTGTTCTTGCGTGAATATTCCGCTATCAGATCATAGGTTTCTGGCCTAATGCGGATGAATAAATTCTTTAGATCGTCTGACATAACAGTGACTCCTTTAGCCATTTTATATATCAACTAGATATCGTTTGTAAATAACCTTGATATTTTTTTTAAAAAAAGGGCATTTTTTTCTTTTAATTATATCAAAATGCTATATATTAAGGTTATAGGCAACGCAAACACGGGAGATAAAGCGATGACCGAACAACAAACAAAAAAACTTTTTTCAACTTTCATTAACGCGATTATGGAAAGGTGCGCCGAAGAACTTGGCGTATCACTCGACACTCTTCGCTTCGCATATATTAATAACCCAGATGTTAGAAGCGATCTTAATCGCATCTTTGAAAGACACATTAACGAATTAGGATCGGCGGCCTAGTGCCGCCCCGAAAGGGAGATTATCTGATGACTTATACAGACCTTGAAATGAATGTTCTTAACATCCTAGCCGCTAACCACGGCAACGAATGGCAGGCTGAAGATGATGACAATGTTTGGCCATACATTGACACTTTTGAATTGACTACTGATGGTACTCGCGAGTGGGGCACAATCTTTAGCAAGCACAACCTTGATCCAAAGGTTTATCGCGGCGTTATCTCAAGCCTACTTCAGAAGGGTGCTATTATTGACGATGAGTATGAAGCTGGAACAGCTTTTCGCCGTGTGCCGATGGTTGCAATCGCTATCACAAAAGAAGCATTTGACGAAATCAGAAAGGTGGCGGCCTAGTGCCGCCACGAAAGGGAGAACGCACAATGATTAGAACACTTATTATAACCACCGCAATCGCATTAGCCGGTTGCACGCGCTATGAACCGATTGTGGATTTACGCGCATCAAAAGAAAACGCGCAGTTATTCCAGCGTGATCTTAACGAATGTCGCCAGCTAGTCGATCCGGCTAAATCGTTCTGGACGATGGGTGATGAGTTTTGGGTTCAAGAAATGATTAATAACTGCCTAAGCGGTCGGGGTCATTCGGTATTATGAGCGAACCTATTCCAAAAGTATCCGCTTCGATCTTCGTATTAGAAGACCCGGAGTATCGTATTGGCAATGATTTGCCGATTGAAATATTTGCAACGCGCGAAGAGGCGTTAAATGCTTGGAAAGCCGCTGGTGGTCGCGGCATTGACTTCAAGGGTTACTTTGTGCGTTTCAACAACAAAAGTTCAATGATTAACTGGATAAAGGTAAAACTGCTATGATTATCAGACCAGAAGAAGAGTTTATTGTTACGTTTGAAGTCAAGGTGACTGTTAGCATTTGCATAAGCGCACCTGACCACGACCTAGCAATAGAACGCGCACAACTCGCAATAGAAAATATGAACAGCAAAGAGTTGAGCGAAAACATCGATGAATTTTACGTTAGCGAATTTGTGGAGATTACTGATGCTTAAATTTATCGCTTATCTTGCCGGGGCTGTCTTCGTGATGGGCTGGCTTAACATAACTGGAAACCCTTACCTGACGTGGTGGGGCGCAATCGCATATTTTGGAGGTATGTAAAATGAAAACATATACGTTAAATTTGACTTGGGCAGAACTTGTTGCGCTAAAATTAGCCGCAATTATTGGCAAACAAAAATTAAGGGATATAGCAATAATACAAAATCAAGACCCAGAAAGTGTTGTGTTGTTTCAAGAAGTCGCAGAGTCCGCGATACAAAAAATCAAAGCAGAAATAGGAGAATAAAATGACCGATAAACCAAAACGCGAATTAATGAAAAATTATGTAATATTCCTGACATCAGAAGAAGCACAGGCAATAAAAACAATAATTCGGATAGGAGTGAATAGCATTGTTTACAAACTTGATCGTGATACAAATGAAAAGGAAGAACGTCTTTTCACACTCTTGGATCGTGCAGAAACAAAATTAGAAACTAATTGGGTTCTAACCAATGAACACTACAATGAACAAGCTAAGTTACAGGAGTAGGAAATGGTCGGTAAATTAACACCAGATAATATGGTTAGCGCATCGGTCGTGCCGGTGATTATGGGGCTATCACCTTATAAGACGCAAAACGAACATCTGAAGCGGATCATCGCTTTAGATAACGGTGAACCTGATCCGGAAACTTTTAACGGTAATGAGGCAACGCATCACGGCGATGCGTTAGAACCGTACATCCTAAAGACCGCTTGCGAACGGCTTGGGATAACCGAAAGCGATCTAAACCTTAACGAACCGTTTTTCTGTAAAGGCGTGATGCTTGCCGCGTCTTTAGATGGTATGGGCAAGCTAACCGGCACGATAAAGACCGATCCGAACAATGGCATTTATGTTATGACCGAAGACGGTTCTATTGATGTTGATGGATGGGGCTGTTTAGAGGCTAAACTAACTAGCGCACCACCAGAAGAACGCCCAGCCGCCTATCGTGGCCTTTGGCAGATACAAGCGCAGATGATGTGTACCGGCTTCAGTTGGGGCGCAATCGCAACCCTATATCAAGGCGTGACACTTCGGATATTCGTCTATAAAGCTGATACTGAAATGCAAAACCGCATTATCGATGCGATAAGCGTGTTTGAACGCCGCAGAGCCGATAAAGAACCTTATCCGGTATCATCAAGCGCAGATGGTAATAACGCCTATCCTGTGGCCTCTGAAGCCGTTCCAGCGATAGATTTCGCAAGCGTTCAAGGTGGTCAGAAGCTATTGTTAGACTTAGCGCAAGCGAAAGACGACAAGAAAGAAGCGGAACGCCGCATCGATGAACTCGAAGCATCTATTAAAGAGGTGCTGGGCGAAGCGGCTGAAGGTGAAGCGGAAATAGCCGGCAAGCGATATATCGTCAAATGGCCTATGCGAAAGGTTCGGGCGCAACCGGAAAAGATTGTACCGGCTAAACCCGAAACCATATCGCGGCAAAAGACGTTAACGCTGAAGGTTATTTCTTAGCTTTGAAGCTATCGACAACACCGCCGCCGAAGTAAAAACCAAGAATAATCAGCATCGCGTAATTGATGCTGAACTGTTCCATCACCTTAGTGACGGCATCCGGATCACCATATCCGGATATCGTCATTCCTAGCACGATCATATAACTGCCCAAGAACGTGCCGCCAAACATAAGAGCTAGGTATCTTTGGGCAATCTTGAATGGTGCGTATGCACCCATTAGATCGATCTTGGCCTTGCTCTTGGCCTTAATTTCTTCTTCGGTGCTGGTGTGCATATCATCGATCAGATCAAGACCTTTCTTGATGACATCACCACCGCCTAAGATGCTATTCAGTACATTCAACATTTTAGTAACTCCATACGTTCGGGCGCGGATCGCCGGTGTAGGTGTCCAGATGCAAGAAACGCGATGAGCCGCGTTGCTGAACGCCAATGCCGGTAAAACCTAATTCTAAGGCAATCTTCATTATTTCGTAAGCATCTTGACCGTCACAAGCTATATCAACGGCGCAACCGCGCGTGTGTACGCCGGGCGCAGACTTAGACACTTCGATACTATGCCGGGGATCACGAAAGCCGCTAGTGACGCGCATAGGCGCACCATAGGCGGTTCGTAATGCCTGTAACTTTTCCATAAAGGATTCCTGCATTTGGTTTTCGCCGGTTTCCTGACAATCGAACTCTTTCTTAGTGAAGTTCGGATATTTAGACCAATCCATTATCTACCTCTTATGATTTCAATCGCTTTTTTAAAGCTATCTTCTTCCACATCGGGATTTTCAAAATAGCGGTATGTGAAACGTTTCGTGTATTGTTGAACCTGTTCGGTTGCGAAAAACACAATTCTGCGCTGGTTAATCGCGCAACAAGCAAGCATATCATAATCTTCAACCGTTGGTAATATCTTCTTTTTTGAACCCGATCCTAGCTGGAACTGATAGCCGCTAGAACTCTTGCGCTGATAAGATTGCGATGATTTACACTGAACGCGGATAAACTCTTGTCCAAACCACGCGACCAGATCAACCTTATCTTGCGCCGCCATCGATACGCGCCAGCCCATCTGCAAGAGCGATGCGGCAGTCAGATATTCACCGATTAAGCCGACCGTGGTTTCTGTTATCATTTAGCCCCTAAGCACATAAACCGCCGTTCCAACAATACCAATAAATATTATTGTAGCCAGAAAACCAACAACAATTTCAGCCATAAACTCTTTGCGGCGTTCAGCCTTCAGTTCTGCCTCGCGGCGTTCCTTCCTAGCTTCAGCTTGAAACCCTTGCCAGTCTGCCCATAGTCCGGGTCGACCTGTATAAATCATAATTTCTTTGAGATCTTTCTCATATTGCTTGATTTGTTCTAAGGCTAGGAACGCTTCTAAGTCTGACTGGTTTGCGGCGGCCTTGTTCTTGCCGCGCAGTTTCTTTTCCAAATCTTCCTTGGCTGTGGCGAAAGAGGTAAGCGCAGAGCCAGCCCTAGCCACATCACCAGCATTAGTGACGGCTTGCTTAATGATAGCGAAGGCGGCATTGGCGGCACTCAATTCAGCAAGCATCAGAATATCTCCACTAAGCTAGGGTCATATGCTTTAGGAATACAGTATGTCGTAACCCTGTCTCTTGGATCAATAAAATCTATATGGCTGTAATTGCCGTATCGTTTAGCGAGGCGAGATGCAAAATAATTACAATCATCCACATTATAAAATTGGAGATTTGTATCAATAGCTCTTCTAGCATCACCTGCCCCCAAATACATCACCAGCGAAAATGCCACTACAAAATTTGACATCACACATTACTGCCTCGATTAAAACACTGATACGACCAATATCCCACATCATATTCTTGGTATAAATGTGACATATTCGCTTTTGCTTCTTCATAGGTGGGGCAGTAATCTAAGTCGTAAGGCTTTATAACAAATGTCATCTGCTGTGTAAGGATAACAAAGATGACCAGAACCTGACTCACTTTTCCATCAACCGATGCAACAAGTCTTCTAACCGAGCAAACCTGTCCTCGATGCGCCCCATCATTGAAGACATCTCATCTTTATGGATAAACGTCTCTCTGGTGGAATTGATGCGTTCTTCCAGACGGTTAATCCTAGCAGTGAGCTGGTTAATGTACCAAGCACCACCGCCGATTATAACGAATATTAGAACGTCCAGAAGATTGCTCATTTCCATTGTTACCACCCCGATGGAAGTTTGCCCACAGTGGGTGGACTGATGAGATTGTCTAGCTGTTGGGTTAGCATAGCCTGTAATTCAGCTTCGGTCTTGTCCAGTGATGCAAGCACCCAGCCCTTTACCTGTTCCTGAGTGAGACTGTCAAACGCTGTGAAGCTGTCGGCATTAGCTTCGCCAACACCAGCACTACCATACGCACTGACAGAAAGCGGTGCGCCTTCGTCATTCGTTGCGCTGTCGTGGGTTGCTTTCAGCCGCCAATGTACTGACTTGGCTACATCTGTTAAAGAACCCTCTGTGGGGGCTGTGTCGATTTGTGGGAAATCCCAAGTGTAGGTTGTCATAATTTACTCCTGTCCTGCCAAATGCGCCGCATACGCATCCTTGACTGCTTGTGTATGTACAGCCGCACAAATAGCTTGCACCTCTGCGCTTTCGCCTGTGATGTCAGCGTCAGGTGCTACAACGTGCCTGTGAAAGCTACGGCTAATCTCAACGCCATCACGCTTGATGACTGTTGCGGTGCGTACTTGGATGTGCTTGTAGTCACCTACGATTTCGATTTTGTCTTGGATTGTTTCTTCTGTTAATGCCATCGTTTATCTCCTGTGATGGTTGGACTGTCCGACCTGATGTCCAATCAGGTTAGGTTGTTGCTTCATAAGTAAATGCAAATTGAAAGATGCCGCTAGTTTGTGTTAATTGGGCATATTGCATATTGCCGCCGCTGTCATTAGTCACGGCAAAAGTAGGTCCAGTAACAAGAGCCCCGTAAACGTCAGCGTGAGAGCCATCCATTAATGTTGAATTTTGACCATCGTAAGCAAAAGTAGTTGCCGCACCACCTTGAGCCGTACCACTATTTGCCGAAAAAGGTACACTAAGCTGAATACCAGACGTATCCGTGTTATCAATAGAAGACACTTCAATTCTTGCTTTGCAATAGACTAGCCTTCCGATTTTAACATAGCGACCGTATTGCGCTGTGTGGGTTACGGTTACTAGATTAAACGCTGGCGTCCAAGACCCTTCCTCATAGTCATCCAGCGTATTATCTGCATTATATGTGCCTACTGCTGTGCCTAGTGTGATGCCGTTTGGCGCAATTAGATGCCCACTGCTGTCGATTCGCATACGTTCTGTGTTGCCAGTAAAAAACCGCATATTTGCAGTTTCACGCTGATTCAGTAAAACATCATTTGTGCTAGATTGGCTTACAATGCTAAACCCATCAGTTGCAGTTGCGCCAGTTGTTGAGTTGGTGATATGCAGGTTATTGTCACCAGAACTGTTGTGCAGATGAACCTGCCTTGCAGGGCTAGCAGTCCCAATGCCCACGTTGCCACTGCTGTCGATGCGCATACGTTCTTCGCCGTTGACATCAATCGCAAAATCATAGGTGTTTGAAGTTATAAAGTTTCTAGTAGAACCTGCACTTAACTGTATATAGTCTGCATCGCCACGATTTACTTTAATGTCAACATTACCACTACCCCTATAAACTTCAAAATCAGTACTAGGCGAAGTCCCAATGCCCACGTTGCCACTGCTGTCAATACGCATACTTTCTGTGTTGTTGGTAACAAAATTCATTTCATTGCCAATACCACGAATACGCACATAGTTTGATGTTGTGTTTGCATCGCCCAATGAAATGCCACCGCCATTTGTGCCAGTGGTTTCAAAAGTAGCAACTGTGCCAACGCTATCTTGAACGGTTAGTTTTCTGTTTGGCGAAATTGTTCCCAGCCCTAATTGCTGTTGGTCGGCATCCCAGAAGAAACCTTGCGTCACGCCTGTGCTGTCGTAGAAGCTGATGTCGCCGCCATCATCAAACTTTGCCACTTTTTTAGGTGTTGCGCCTGTAGCAATGTAAACATCAGCACCAGAAGTTGGACGGCTTTGCAGAACAAGTGAGCCGTTTACACCATCAAAAGTGCTATTTGTAGCATAGACTTTTGCAGTGCTACCTGTGGAAACCAATGCGCTTTCTGATGCAAAAAACTCTGACTTGTTGTTGTTCAGAACACCATCAGCCGTCACAGCGCCAGTGACATCAATGCCGCCAGATTTTGTGGCGAGCCTTTCCCCACCATTGTAGTATAATGCTGTTTCACCAGCTGAAGTCCCACTAAAATATGCAATGCCAGTAGCGTTGCGAAGCCACAAGACATTCGATGCCTGAATAAATAAGTTACCTGTGCCATCATCTTGAATGTAACTATTTAACCCATCGTGATAAATCTGCAAATCGCCGCCAACAGCATCGCCAAAAGTAGCCTTGTCGTTGTCGCCGAATTTGATGTCGTTGCCGTTGGTGTTTAGATCACTTGTTAGATTAGTTATGCTGATGTTCTCTAAAACATCCTGTTCAATCGCGTTATTTAATTCAGCGCGACTAATCTTATTCGTTGATGCGCCAGAGCTATCAACAACAATAAAGAAGTCATCAGCCGCAGTAGCTGAACCGGTAATCGCATCAAGTTCGGATATCTTTTTATCAGGCATTTTCCACCTACCACACTGTGATTTCAATATAGCCCGGACGACCGGGTTCTGGCTGAATAGAGCCACCGTTAGTTGTTGCTGTGCCGCCAGCACCTAAAGAATAAGTTAATGTCTTGCCGCCAACAGCCGCCCCGGTAACATACTTTTGAACAACGCAACCAGCACCACCATCTTCTTGTGAATTATCGAAATTGTTCCCTGTTGTTCTGCCGCCGGACGCGCCAGCGTTCCAAAAAACATCACCGCCAGAGGGTGTCCCCTGATTTGTGTGCCATTCAGATGTTGACATAGCACCGCCAACACTGCCGCGCGAACCACCCGGCGCATTGACACTAATGCCAAGTGTTGCATTAGACACCGTTGTTACGCCGCCAGCACCACCCTGAGTATAACTATTAGTGCCAAGACCGCCAGTGCCGGGGTTAGCGTGTACCGCGCCACCTCCACCGCCACCAGAAGCGCGAATTAAGATCGCCTGTGCGCCAGATGGGATGGTGTAACTTGTGCCGCTTGTTAATGTCGTAATAACTTGCGGATAGCCGACAACATTTGCCGCAATAGATTGCGCCACTCGAAGCGGTGTCATTATTTCTGTGTTGTTCGTGCCGGTTTCCGCAGTTGCTTGTGATGCAACTTGCAAGTCAATTATCTTCGTGCCGGATGAATTAAATATATCAATCCCAGCCGCAGATGCCGCAGTTAAGCTATTGCTAATCAACTCAAAGCGACTATTAGCAACATCGAACTCGCCAATCGTGATCCAATTCGCATCATTCTTATCGCGTATTTTAAGATAA
>Ga0208917_1001074_pt1 | contig 13760 bp, 15 predicted proteins | sample DEB08_DNA_10_FD_185500 | JGI IMG/M metagenome (GOLD analysis project Ga0208917, IMG submission 185500) | Aqueous microbial communities from the Delaware River and Bay under freshwater to marine salinity gradient to study organic matter... | ecosystem: Environmental > Aquatic > Marine > Coastal ...
TTGAGTAGTGTAGCTCAGTTAGGAGACAACACCACCACAGCGTTGTTTTTATCAGCAGGTAAATCAGGTGGTACAGCTTTATATGGAGATTCAGCGGGTAATAGTACGAATGCTACTGCAGGCGTATCTGCTTCTTTAACTACGACAGGTGGTTACACTGGGGACTCATCTACGTTTACTTTGAGCGCAAACTACTATCCTTATACTATCAGTATTACAGATTTAAGAGCAGCGACTGGAGATAATAATTTAACTTGGGATGAAATTGAAGAGTTTCACTTCCAATTCTATTCTGTTAATGGAGAAAATAAGGCAGGATTTTTTGGTTACTACAATGAGAATAGAAATGGTAATGTTATACTTGAGTATAATCTTAATGCTACTTCAGGAGCAACATTAGTGGACAGAGTTACTCATGGTCATCATATTATACCTAATGCATATGTTACTACAGAGAGCTTAGTTTTACATATAGGCCAGACTGCTGCTGGTGGAAGTGGTCAAGCTCATTTAGTAGGTATAGTACGTAGAAATTAATCACTCGTAAACTTCGAGTGTTACATCTTGACCAATGTAGGGTATAAGTTTCTTTACATCCTTTACAAACTCTCTTTGGGCTTTTTTATTTTTTATCTTTTTTGATTCTTGATATAGGTTAAGTATGTAGTCTGCTGTTATTACTGTATCTTTTTTTACTGGGTCTTGTTTATTTTGTTTCGAAACCATATAAATACTTATTAATGTCATCAATAAAATACATATATGACGAACAATCTAAAACATTAGAAACTGAAACCGGTGATTTGTTTATAGATAACAATGCAAATATAGCAATTTTTGATAGCATTACCCAAGTTTATCAATATTTAAAAGAGAACCAACTCGAGCCTGCCGTAGGTAGGAGAGTTAATATGAATATAAATAATTCAATATGAGTAATATTTATCCAGAAGTAGTTTCTAGATTTTCAAAAGATAGAGTTTTAGAGAAGTTTGATACCCCTCAAAATACTTTACCTTACACTCTGGATGATATCAAGATTAGTCACAATGAGTATCTTTTAAATCATGTATACAATGATGTAATTTTCAAATTACATACAAATTTCTTATTCTTAATTGCAAACGCAGAAATTTATACATCAGATTCCCCTACTTTAGGTGTTAAGAGTCTTCAACTAAACGAGTCACTTACTAGTAACTTTCAGACAATCAATACAACTGTTACTGGTACAAAAACTTTATCTACGGTTAATGATGTATTTTTTATACAATCACCCAATTCTACAGATAATATAGTTTTCAACTACGGGACAGATAAGAGTTATATATTCAAAACCAATAGTGACTACACTTCAATGTCTGGTATTTTATCAGGTAATGAAATTGAGTTTGGTAGAGACTTCAAATTTGATAGTGTGGTTTCAGTAGACAGATCTGGAGACTTTTTATTTGTATTAGATAAAGGTAATAATACAATTTTTAAACTAGATATATCAGGTATATTATATAATGATCCTGCAATACAACGTACAGGATTGGATGATAATAAACACCCTGGTAGGTACTTAGTTAAAACTGTTGGTGGTAAAGGTAAAATTAATAGAAAAAATAAATTAACTAATCCTGAAAGTCTTAAAGTATATAATGATGAGGTTTTTGTTTTAGATAATGGTAATCTATCTATTAAAGTTTATGATCTCAACTTTAATTTTAAAAGAGATTTAGTTGATAAAAACTTATTTTTAAATGGTGATGATATACCAGTAAGTATAACTGTAGATTCAGAATCAGATTTATCTCTTCAAAGCAAAATTTTTATTTTAACTAAGCACGGATCTATTGTTACCTTCTCTACTGACTTTAGTAATAAAGAGACTTATAAACCATATGGTTTATATAGTAGCCAGTTAGATTCTGTTTATGATGAGCAAAAGAACTTCAAAAAAATCATATTCAGTCCTAGAGAAAGAAACGTTATATACGTTGTTACAAATAAAAGAATAATTAAGTTCTATAAAACTAACCTTAGTACGCCTATAGGTGTTTTCGACTTTGATCTTAACGAGGTTAATTTAGAAAAAATTAATAGTGCTGATTTTACATCTATATCTGCGGTAGATAATTTAGCTTTATTTACATCTTTAAGTTCTGGTGAAACTAAGATCACGTTTTATAAAGATCAAACTATACAAGAAAAATTATATCATACTAATTTTTATAATAATTGTTATACATTTAATGATATCAAAATTGACACTCAAGAATTAGTCAATTCAATTACCTTCAATAAAACAACTGAAAAAATAATATACAATCATAGTTCATTTTTTGAAAACATATACAAAAAAGTTTATGGTAGATATGATAGTACAAGAGTACCTAAATTAAGTACTGTAGTAGAATCAACATTTGATATACCTGCATCTTTAAACATTAGTAACGATTTTTATGTTGGTATAAATGAACCTATATTAACAGATGTTTTAAATAGAACAATATCAAAGTTATATGATCAACAGGTTGATATTTTCAATATACTAAAAGAAACTTATCTTACTCAAAACCCACCTGTAAATGTACCTGAAGTACTACCATCTAAAACAGATATTGGTAACTATGATTTAATCAGTATATCCACACTAGATCAAACTGTAAATGCAAACAGCCCTGCTATTTATACTATAACAAGAAGTCTATCAACAGGTACTAGAAAAGTAAACATATATCATTCCTTAGGAACAAATACAGTAGAAACTGATATTAAAAATTTTATTAGTTCTTCAGAACCCTTACAACTTACTTTTGCAGACGGGGAAACAGAGATAGAGTTTGAAGTAGAATCTAAAAAGTTTTATGGTAGTACTAATAAGTCTGTTGATATTGTTCTTAGTGAACCTGATACCGGTGCAGTATTAGAACAAACTAGTTACGAGCGTACAACTACTATTCAACCTACCGTACCAACATATACTATTAGTCTATCATCTGGCAATCCTACTTCAATGAAAGAAGGGGATATTAAAAACTTTGCATTAATTAGAACTAGTTCTGATAGCACATATTTAGATGAAGTTAGCTGTAATATATATACTGATGATATTACTACTACAAGTGATGATGTAAATCATATTACAGATTATTATACTTCTAATACTGTTCCTACATCATATGCTACAGTTGCGAATGATGATTTTGTTAGTGTAGGAAATAATGCAGTCTCAGCTAAAAATATACATAATTCATCTAGTAACGGTTCTGTTATATTTACTAGTAATATTAGCGCTGTATATTTTAGTATGTCAGCTGCGAAGAACGCTGGTGACTCAAGATGGGAGACCTTTTCTATTAATGTTACAAATCCAAGCGAAGATTCCACACTTGGTAGCATTACAGTACAAAATGTTTCTATTGCCAATTTAGTTGAGATAGAGTTAGATTTAGATAGTAATATTTCTACCTACAATGCAGGTTTAGTTAGTGGTGCTAACATCTGGGAAGTTCTTTCAGCAGATAGTACATATAAGTCTATCAGTTCTACTCACCCTATATCTGCATCATTAACCCTATCAGATAATTTAACTGTATATAGCCCTTCAATATCTACTGGTGCGATATACTTTGACTCTGAAGGTATTTCTAATCCATTAGTAGATGGTAGTATTTTAAAAATTATAGTACCTACAACATCATACATTATAGGTAAAGGTGGTGATGGTGGTGATGGTATTTTATGGTATCAAGGAGACACAGGTGTAGATATTTCTGATGCAGATTATGTTAAATATCGAGAGACAGCTGCTCCTGGGGCTACAGGTCAAGATGGTGGTATGAGTATAAGTTTATCAGGGTTTGCAACCCTATCTATTGACAATAGTGGTTATATTTATGGAGGAGCAGGAGGAGGAGGAGCAGGTAATTTGATGCTTGCTCCTGCAGCAGATTTTGATATTTTCGAAACTATAGAAAACGCTCTAAGTGCATCCGCTGGCGGAGGTGGAGGAGCAGGCATCGTTCCTGGTGGAAATGGCCAAGGAGGTTCTTTATACCAAAGTACAGAAACGTTTGTGTTTTCAGGTGTATCTGGAAATGCATCAGGAGGAGGTGCTGGTGGTACTATAGATCTCACAGTTGTAGGTTTAGATCAAACTCTCTTTAAGATAATGTCTGGTGCAGATGGTGGTGATTTTGGAGAGTCTGGTCAAGGTGGTGATACTCCAGGAGACCCTACAAGGGATATTGTATATAGTAGCTCTGAATGGGCTTCATTGCAAGATGAATTCAAAACAAGATTTCCTGGTGGTTCTGTTGGTTATATATATAATGGAACATCCAGCTGGAGTAATAGTGCTTCTGATATAAGTAACTCAACAGGTACATTTACAGGTAAGGAGATATAAACTCTTTGGGAATCAAGGGCAATGAAGTTTAGCAAAAACGCGCAAAGCGCACTTACAATATCAAAAGAATACGCGACAAAGTTTAATAGTAAAAATGTAGGTACAGAACATTTACTGATCGGTTTAATTGAGAGTAATGATAGTACTTTAAATGACACTTTTACTAAACTCAACGTTAGCACTCTGCATATAAAAGAAGTAATTACTTCTATACTTAACATAGATCAAATCAATAAAACTCAAAAGCTATCCCCTGTTATAGAATTCACCCCTCGAGTTTTAAAAATTATTGAATTTGCAAAAGGTATATCTCAAAAGCTCAATAAAAACACAGTAGAGGTCATACATTTATTCCTTAGTCTTTTATATGATAATGACGGTGTTGCTGTAAGTATATTGTTAGAATATGGATTAGATTTTGATAGTGTAAAAGTTATTATCAAGAAAGAGTTTGGAGAAGAGATAGATAATCATATTAGTAAGAGCTTACCTGAATCTATTTCTCCTTATTTAGATGATATTTCTAAAGAGGTTGAAAATGATAATTTACCGGTAAAGTTTGTAAGAGATATCGATTACAATAAGATTTTTATGACCTTAGGAAAGAGGCATAATACTAATTTAATTATTACTGGTGATCCAGGAGTAGGTAAAAAGGATATAGTATATGAAATAGCTCGTCGTATATACAAAAAACAAGCTCCTGAAAGTATATGCAACAAAACAATATTAGAAGTAAAATTAAAGTCGTTAATTAGTGGTACAAAATATCGAGGAGACTTTGAAAGTAGAATAGAAATAATTCAAGACTTCTTAAAAAATAATAGTAATATAATATTATTCATTAGTGATATTTCTTTGATTACAAGAATAGAAGGTACAAGTAATATAGAAGAATATTTTAGCGAATTATTTGAAATTGATGATATCAATTTCATAGGATTATGTGATACTGATAATTTTAAAAAACATATTGATAGAATCTCTTATATAGTTAGTAACTTTGAAGTAATAAATATATCACCTACTAACAAAAAAGAAACCCTCGATATTATATCTGGTAATATAAAACAGTATGAGGATTTTCACGGTGTAAAGTATAAAAAAGAAGTTTTAAATTATGCTATAGATTTGAGCTCTAGATATATTACAGATAGATCTCAGCCTACAGCAGCTATTAATTTAATAGATGAATGCGGTGCATATGTTAAGATAAAAAATCAGAATATTGATGAGGAGTTTATTAAGACGAGAAGGAAACTCGATGAGCTAGAAAAAAAGAAGGTAGAGCTTGTTAAAGAATATAAACTTGAAGATGCATCTCATGTAAAAGAAGAGCAAAATAAAATTGAAATTTCAGATAATATACAACAAACTAATTACCAAAAAATTAAAACCGTTGATAATAATGTTCTCAAACATATAATTTTTAAAAAGACGGGTATACCTGTATCAGATATTAATGGGGCTCTACCAAACTTATTAGAAGTAAGAGAGAAATTATATAAAAGTTATGTATCTCAATCTAAAGCAATTGAGAGTATAATTAACCATTTCAAAAGAGTTAAAACAGGCCTGCAGGATCCAACAAGACCATTAGCTAGCTTTCTATTTCTTGGTCCTACTGGTGTAGGTAAAACTTATTTATGTGAACTTATAAGCGAAGAATTTTTTCACAATAAGAGCAACTTTCTCAAAATAGATATGTCAGAGTATATGGATAAGCACTCTGTGAGTAAACTTATAGGTTCCCCGCCTGGTTATGTAGGTTACGGAGAAAGATGTTTGTTAGGAGACTTTGTTAAAGAGAAACCCTATAGTTTAATTCTTCTTGATGAGGTTGAAAAAGCTCATCCTGATGTAATGAATATATTTCTACAAGTATTAGATAAAGGGGATTTGACTGACAGTACAGGTAGAAAGGTAAATTTCAAAAATACTATTTTAGTATTTACTAGTAATATTGGCGCTGATAATTTTGAAAAGACCAATATAGGATTCGGAGGGGAATCTTCTGTGAGTACAATGGATATGGAAAACAGCTTAAAGTCTTATTTTAAGCCTGAATTCATGAATAGGTTAGATGAGATTGTTCAATTCAGTCATTTAACAGATGAAGATATATATACTCTAGTAGATATTATGTACAAAAAGTTTGTTGATAAATTACGGAAAGTTCATAATATTAGATTTGTACTTACTGATGAAGCTCGTAAATATATATCTGAACATGGATATTCAAGAAAATACGGAGCAAGATTTTTGCGTAGATTCTTTGAAAAACATATCGAGTGTGAAGTAGCTACAATAATAATAGATAGAACAACAAAGCCGAAAAAAATTACTTGCAAAATAAAAGAAGATAAGCTAATTATTGAATGATATGAAAACCTACAATATCTTAATTAAAGATGTTTATACAGAAGAAAAACGTTCTGAAACAATGGAATGTCCTGACGCTACTGATATTAGAGATATTCATAAGCAAGCTATGAAAAAGATTAAAGTAGCAGAAGATATTGAATGCATCAAAGATAACAATAAACTAGTATACACGATTGATCGTGGTTTCTTAGCATGAATAAAAGTGAATGGCGTAAAGTTGCTTTAGATGGAATTCAAAGTTATTTTGAATATAAAAAGAAAACATCTACAGCTAACCTAGAAAATTATCTCAACAACCCTTCAGCAATTGGAGAACACGGAGATTTAGTATCTGAATGTGTTAAATTAGTAGAAGATATAGAACATGCTGAAAGCTGCTTAAACTTAGTCAGCGATTTAGATCAATAAACTTAGGTATATTTAATCTCATCCGAGAGCTCTCTGAGCTCTTTTTTTATATATCTTATCAGACTAAATAATTATATGATACCTACCGAAATCCTTACTCTATTTGGCGGTTCCATAACTGGATTTATATTCAAGTTTATGGCTCAGCGCTCTCAAGATAATCAGAAGAAGTTTGAGATGTTGATGAAAAGGAATCAATTCGCAGAAGAGACCAGGGATGCTGCAGCTGCAAGAGCCAGTGGTTCTGCAGGTCAATGGGTTAGGAGATTTATAGTTATCAGTATTATGTTTGGAGTTATACTTGCTCCTTTCTTAGCAACACTTCTTTCTATTCCAGTTGTATTAGAAGTTGATACTCAAAAACCTATATTCTTTGGATTATTCGGTTCAAGACCTGAAAAATTATTTGTTGAATCCATGGGTTATGTACTTATACCTGAAATAAGACAAGCACTTACAGCTATCATAGGATTTTACTTCGGGCAATCCACAGTTAAGTAGTTGAATCTTTCATATTTTTTAATAAAATAAAAAACGCTATATGAAAGTAAAAAAGAGGGACGGAAGACTTGAGGATTTTAATATCGAGAAAATACATGACGTACTATTTTGGGCTACTAAAGACATCAAAGGAGTAAACGTTAGTGATATTGAGATTAACGCAAAGCTACAAGTATATGATGGTATAGAAAGTTCTAAGATACATGAAGTATTAATTTATTCTGCTGCTGATTTAATCAGTGATATAGCACCTAATTACCAACAAGTTGCAGCAAACCTTCTTAATTACTATTTACGTAAGCAAGTCTTTGGGGTTTCAGATAATATGCCTGACTTGCTCAATGTAATCAAAGAAAATATTGAGCAAGGTGTGTATGATAAAAATATTTTAGATTTATATACAGAAGAAGAAATTAATCAGCTAGATAATTTTATAAAGCATAACAGAGACTATATGTTCGTGTATGCTGGTCTTCAGCAACTAGTTGATAAGTATCTTCTTAAAGATCGTAGTACTGGTAAAATATACGAAACCCCTCAGTATATGTATATGCTCATTGCTATGATTTTAAATAGTAATGAAAAGGATAATAGACTCAAAGCAGTAAAGAGCTTTTATAATGATATTAGTACATTTGAAATTTCGTTACCTACACCAATCATGTGCGGGGTTCGTACTCCCTCACGACAATATAGCTCCTGTACATTGATTGATGTAGGTGACTCTTTACCTTCTATCTTTCATTCTAATACTGCAGTAGGTTATTATACAGCTAATAGAGCTGGTATTGGTTTGAACTTTGGTCGTATTAGAGGAGTTGGATCTAGAATTAGAAACGGTGAAGTAGTACACACAGGTGTTATTCCTTTTCTCAAAATGTTTGAGAGTACTACAAAGTGTTGTACTCAAAATGGAGTCCGTGGAGGATCTAGTACTACTCATTTCCCTTTTTGGCATAAAGAGATTGAAGATATTTTAGTTCTTAAAAATAATAGAGGTACAGATGATAATAGAGTACGTAAAATGGATTACTCTATTCAGTTCAATCGTTTATTCTATAAGCGATTTGTTGAGGATGGAAAGATTACTTTATTCACTCCTCATGAAGTACCTGACTTATATGATATGTTCTTCAAAGACACTGAAGAGTTTATCAAGTTATACGAGAAGTACGAACGTAGTAGAAGTATATTCAAGAGAGAGGTATCTGCTCGTAAACTATTCATGCACTTTTGCCAAGAACGTATAGAGACAGGTCGTATGTACGTAATGAACGTAGATAATACTAATGAGCATAGTTCATTTTTAGATACTGTCTATATGTCTAATCTATGTCAAGAGATTACATTACCTACAGATCCTATTACTCACATTGATAGTGAAGAGGATGGTGAGATTGCTCTTTGTATCTTATCTGCGATCAACGTAGGCGCTCTACGTAAGCTAGAAGACCTAGAAAGCATCTCTTATAATATTGTTAGATCTCTTGACTACATTATAGATAATCAACTATATCCCGTCAATGCGTCTAAGAAGATGAAATACAGACGTAGTATTGGAGTTGGCATAACTAATCTTGCCTACTATCTTGCTAAGAATGGTTTTTCATATGAAGACAAAGAGGCTGTCACATTAGTTGATGAACTTGCTGAAAGTATACAGTATTACCTCCTTAAAGCGTCTGTACGTTTAGCTAAAGAGAGGGGTAGGTGTGAATGGTTTGATCGTACAAAATATAGTCAAGGTATTCTTCCTATTGATACTTACTGTAAAGAGGTTGATAAAATTTGTAAGCGTAAGTTAACTCATGATTGGGAAACATTGAGAAAGGAAATCGCTGAACACGGCTTGAGAAATAGTACTCTTACTGCTTTGATGCCTTGTGAGAGTTCATCTCTAGTAACAAATTCTACTAATGGTATTGAACCCCCTAGAAGTCTTGTTACTATTAAGAAATCTAAGCAAGGGTTGATTCCTCAAGTTGTCCCTGAAATTGCTAGACTTAAGAATAAGTATACTCTTGCATATGATATGAATGATAATACTGGATATATTAATATCTGCGCAGTATTACAAAAGTATTTTGATCAAGCTATTTCAGCTAATCACTATTACAATTTCGCTAAGTATGAAGAAGGTAATTTGCCGATGTCTGTAGTTGCAAAAGATGTTCTTTATTCATATAAAATGGGTCTTAAGACACTGTATTATGCTAATACAGATGACGGTAAGACTGATTCTATTGGAGAAGAAGATTCTGATTGCGCTGGAGGCGCCTGTAAACTATGACACCTGAGATACAAGAAATAATCGTAAAAATAATTATTGCAGTAGATATAGTTTTTATGCTATACTTTGTAACAAGAGAAATTAAAGAAGACTTAAATGGATAAGCAAATTATTAATATTGAGAATGTAGATACAACCAAAGAGCCTTTATTCTTTGGTAAAGGTTTAAATTTACAGCGCTATGACAAGCAGCGTTATAAAAAGATATATGATTTATTTCTCCAGCATTTAAGTTTCTTCTGGCGCCCTGAAGAGGTTAGTCTTGAGAAAGAGCGAGCAGATTATGAAAAGTTAACTGATCATCAAAAGTTTATCTTTACTAAGAACCTAGGTTATCAGATTCTACTTGATTCAGTTCAATCTCGAGGCATTAATCACCTTCTTGAAGATTGTAGTAATCCAGAGCTTGAAGCATTTGCTAAGACGTGGGAGTTCTTTGAAACTCTTCATAGTTACTCTTACACTTATATTATCAAGAATGTTTACCCTAACCCATCTGAGGTATTTGACAACATCCTAACAGACCCAGAGATTATTAAACGCACGACTTCAGTAACAAAGTACTACGATGATCTTATCAATAGTGTACCAGAAGATAACATTAAGGATCGTAAAAAGAAACTTTATCTTACTTTAGTTAGTATTAATATTCTAGAGGGTATTAGGTTTTATGTTTCATTTGCTTGTTCATATTGCTTTGCACAGAACAAGACGATGGAAGGCAACGCGAAGATTATCTCTTTGATTAATCGAGACGAGAATCTACACCTCGCATTCACTCAAAATATTCTTAAGTATTTAAAAAATAATGACTCAGAAGGTTTTACTGAGATTGTAGATGAATGTCAAACTATTGTAGAGAAGATGTTTAAGGATGCAGCTGAAGAAGAGATGGAATGGGCTCGTTACTTGTTTAAAGATGGTTCTATGTTAGGTCTTAACGATGAGATTCTTATCCAATATATGAAGCACCTAACTAATAAGCGCTCTAAAGCTATTGGTATTGGAGCAGTATTCGAAGAGACTCCTAACCCTATTTTGTGGATTAAAAACTGGACTGAGTCAAAACATGTACAGGTTGCACCACAAGAAACGCAAATTGAAACGTATAAAGTAGGTTCATTTAAGCAAGATACTTCAGATACGGACTTTTCGGATTTTAGTTTTTAGAGATAAATTAGCTCGTCTAACTAAATACTTTTGTGTTAGACGAAGGATATTTATATCTTATTACTAATAATGCCTGGCCTGGTTGGATTAAAGTAGGAACTACAAAAAACATTAATACACGTTTACGTTCTTACCAAACAGGCTCTCCTTTTAGAGATTATAGTGTAGTATATTCTGTAAAACACCCTCTTTATCTCGAAGCAGAAAAAAAGATTAAAGAACAAATGCATTACTTCGCATCTGAAATTCGCAACGAGTGGTTTAAAGTTGATCTAAAAATTGCTAAAGATAGATTAGTAGAACAGCTTGATAATTATTTTTACGGAGAGTGTGATTACAGTCAACAGTACGAAAAAGAACTAGTAAGAATCTAATTTTAGTATGGGTGTGGAAAATAGCTATGTGTTGGTACTCAACAGTGGTTGGTTACCTATAGGTGTAAAGCGACTCAAAGAAGCTATTTCTGCTGTGTATGAAAATAAAGATTGGCAATTAGTACAAATAGATCATATTGATGATGAACCATTCATCCAACCAATTGGGTGGAGTGATTGGATGGATCTCGATGTACCTGAATACTGTAAAGGCATTTACACTATGAGAGGTATGATTAGACAGCCTACTGTTATTATAGCTAAAACCTATTCAAAAGTAAACTTTCGTAAATTAAGACCTAATAAAAGAGGTATATATGATAGAGATAGAGGAGTGTGTCAATACACTGGTAAGAAGTTAACTAGAACTAATTGTAGTATTGATCATAGAGTACCAAAATCAAGAGGAGGTAAGGACACTTGGGAAAATATGGTACTATGTGATAAAGAGATTAACAATAAAAAAGGCTCTAAGTTACCTGGTGAGTTTTATTTACAAGTAATCAAAGAGCCAAAGTCTCCTGGTCCGTTGCCCATGGTTGAGTTAATTACAACTAAACACAAAGACTGGGAATACTTTATTGCTTAATTATTTCTACAATGATCTTTACCTTTTAAATAAGGCCTTTTGCATTTAGTACCCTTTACATGAACTCTGCCACAACGGCCACAACATGTAGCTTTTGTTTCTTCGCAGTGATAATTAAGAAATCTTTGTGCTGCTTTTGCGGTATTATTACTTTTGTCTTTTTGTTTACTCTTTAACGCTTTTGCTTTTGAGCAAGTTACTTTACCTGATATTTGCCTCTTAAGTATACCAGGTCTCACAGGATCATGCACACCTTCTTTAGCAGCTATCTTTTTCGCTTGATCCTTCATTTGCTTTCTATACTTTGGATCATTTTTCCATTTAGAAGAAGGATTACCACGCTTTTTTCTTATATTATGCCAAAGGCCTTTGTTTTTACCTTCAGTAGTATACTTCTCATATAACTTGTCAAATTCATTAGTCACATAATTATTTATAGTAAAATTATAAAAACTAAATAAATAATTATATGTCAGCATACGAAACAAATGATTTATATGAGATTGGTTCTCTATTAGATAAAGTATCTAAAGAGAGAGTTAATAACCCTCAAGATATGTATAATAAAGTACATAGTTATTTACCAGATCAACAAGAACAACCTAAACAAGATAATGTAGTTCAAGAAGCTTTAGATCCTGTAGGTAAAGAGGATGATGATATAAACAACGATGGTAAAAAGGATAAGACTGACAAATACTTATCTAAGAGACGTACAGCAATTTCTAAAGCTCTCAAAGAAGCTGGTATGACTATTGCTGAGTATAATGACTATTACAATGATAAATTAAAATTTATTAATAATATTTCTTCCGAGGTTCATGCTGTTGACATTGATGAAGATGGTGGGGATATTACTTTAGAATTTACCACTAAAGAAGGTTATACATACTACGTACAGTATAATGTATTAGAACAATCTTACAAAGATATTAACGTATCTGACCCTGGAGAAGCTAATTATAAAGGTATGTCTGAAGAAGAATTTATGCAAACAGATATTGCCTCTGAAGTTGACAACGAAATGGATAACTTAAGTAGATTTGTTAATCAAGAGAGTGTTAGTGAAGAAGTAGACTTAAGTACAGCTAAATTTAAATTAGGAGATGTTTTCACTGCAGATCAAATCGGAGATGACTTCGATGCTGTTGTTATAGGTATTGAAGAAAACGAAGAAGGAGACGGGGTAGCTTATAATCTACAGGCTCTTGGTGTAGAAGGTATCACTTTAGATGAAACTCAAATCCAAGGCGAACCTTCACATTCTTTATTCTAAGTATGAAAACTGAAAAACGTATTGATGAATTATTAGAACAGTGCGGCGCTTGTTCAGGTGAACAAGAGCACGGTACACAAGATGGGAATCAAGGAGATGGTGAAGCACGTATGGCGAAGAGTGACCTCTTCAATATAGCTGACAATGCCAAGATGCTTCATGATATGCTTGATGATAGCTATCCATTAGATGACTGGGCTGAAGCTAAGATTACAAAAGCAGCTGATTATATTAGATCAGTTTTTCAGTATGTTAAGTACGAGGTTGAACGCGATGGTGAACAACCTGAAGGACAGGAGCACACTAAAATTTATATTGCGACTGATCCACGAACATTAGGATTATAATATGCCAGCGAAAAGCAAGAA
>Ga0208917_1001079_pt1 | contig 13735 bp, 16 predicted proteins | sample DEB08_DNA_10_FD_185500 | JGI IMG/M metagenome (GOLD analysis project Ga0208917, IMG submission 185500) | Aqueous microbial communities from the Delaware River and Bay under freshwater to marine salinity gradient to study organic matter... | ecosystem: Environmental > Aquatic > Marine > Coastal ...
TGTTTCATCATGTCAATGCCGTGCGATTCGAAAATCTTCAACCAATCCCAGAATTCCCTTATCTCCTGTTCCTCATGAACGTCGCTGTGACAAGGCATCAGCAAAGGGAAGGCATCCAGTTCTACCAATGCTTGTACAACTTCCTTCTTGGTGTGGGCTAATGAGTTGATCCACAGTTTATGGTAGTCGTGGTGTGCTATGCGACCAGCCAATTTAGAATTTGAGGACACAGATATGCCCTTGGGTGAAATCGCAAAATTCTTCAGGCTGTCTACCTGTTGTAATAAGGGCAGTCTTGAAATGTGTTCTGCCCAGTGTTCAGTCAATGACTCTGGAGCATTGTCTATTATTATCTCATCCTCTGTTTGTCTGGCGGTGGGTTGCCTATGTCCCACTATCTGTTTCCTCACGGTGTCGAAGTCGTCCAACAGTTCGGGTGTGACGAATTTGAAATCATAACGCACCGCTATCAGCGTGAGGTAGTATGCGGTCACATCTGTGTGGATGAACGTCCACTTCTTGTCCTCTCCGGCGTAAAGGGCATACATGCCTGGCAGGTCACGTTTGTCCTTGAGGCAACGTATCAGTTGTATTATCTTCTTGTCGTATGGGAATCTCAGTTCGATCTTGTCCACGCCATCCTCGTCTGTGTATTTCTCTATGCTCTTGTCAAAACTTATCACCCTGAAGTCATCCTCATAGACTGGATTGTCCAGCAAAGACTTGATATCCATATGGTGTGCCTGGAACTTGGAAAGGTAACGCTTAAGGATGACCACTGCCAAGCGTGCCTGTTTCTCCGTCCAAGCATACTGTGACTCCGCCAACGATCTTACTGTTTCCCTGTCCTTGGGGTGGGGGTTTATATGGGTCGCACGGTGATCTGGCCAGAAATAATCGTTATATGCTAGTATTTTAAGTGCTTCGTTTATGGTTTTTGGCAAATCTGACTGCATTTTGATACCTGGTAATTTAGATAATTATTAGTATATTATAGCACAATTGGTAATACTGTCAACCATGAAAAAAACGAAAAACAAAACCGTGAATGTGAGAAAACAACTAAAAATCAAGTTGGAAAACACAATCACCAGATACAGGAACACCAAGGGGTTTAAGCCCACACAAGAGCAGTTGTATCACTGGTTCAGGATACTGAATCGTGGGTTGTTCAACAGTAGATTACCATCCGTGCCGTTGCGTGTTCGCAAACTGCACAAGGATTGGGGCAGATGCGTGGCCAATTGGGACAACAGGAAAACACCAAAAGGCAAGTTCGATCAGAGGGTCATACCTTACCATATCGACGTGGACTTCTACATAGAACTACACTGTAAATTTCCCACCTGGAAAGATTTCGTTGAAACACTGGCACACGAGATGGTGCATTTATATCAGATGACTTGGTTGAAAGATCCTTACAGCAACCACAACAAAAACTTCTTCGCTTGGAAAAATAAATTTAAGTTCGCCGGTCTAGACCTATCAAGGTGTTAGAACCTTTTCAAACTCACTGTAACTTATAATCTTGCTGTTGCCTAGGTCCGTGCCTGTCTGTAGATTGTGTAGGAAACTGGGTGGATTGTCATGAACTATGGTGTAGTTCACATAAGGTCTCAGTTTCAACATCTTCCTGAAAGTGGACAACCAACCCTCGAATATGTCGTCGGAGTTCCTTTCACCATAACAGTCTGTTCCTTGGTAGATGTTGTTCAATTCGCCCTTGCCGTATTCTCTGAAGTCATAGCCTATGAGATAGATGTTCCGATGTCCGTGAACTCCCGCCGTCCAGAAAGCGGCATTGCCTGATATCCAGTGTGGATTGTGTGGTATCAGGTGTAACATGCCCTTGTTCTGTTTCCTATTGACTTCCAGAGAAGGTGCGTAGTGTACAGTCTTTAGTCCCACGCCATCCTCACACATCTTGACTGTGATTTTTGTATCAACGGAGAATATGAAGTCTGGCAGGAAGTCTCTATACAAAGCATTACAGCCATAGGTCTGTCCTGTGGCTTTTAATTTGTTTAGATCAAATCCCTGTCGTGAAGGACCGTTACCTATGCAGTAAGCGTTGCCTCGCGGAACTGCCTTCACTTTATCCTCGAAGAATCCGGTCTCTTGTATCTTTTTCCCTTGTCTCAATATGGTTCGCAAAATAACTGTTTCGCCTTGATAAGGTTTCCATTCTATTGGCTGTATTTCGGTCCTCTTACCTATGTTCACTGTTTTCATTTGATATATTTCTCCTGTAATCTTTTCTTTATTCTTTTCCAAGGCAGTCCTGCTTCGATCTCGTCCTTGAACCATTCGGTGTAGGACAACCAATTGGTCCAGGTGATTCTGTTAGGCATGGCGGGTGTATTGATGTCTGCCAGACTCGTGTTGCCCACGTCGTGGCATAGACTTGATTCTGACACAAAGACCGGAACACCTCTGATCACCGCCTCCATGGCGGGGTTAGAACTGTGATTCACTACCGCCCAGGTCCTTTCTAGTGTTTTTTTGAAATCAGTGTCGTCGTAAGTCTTGTAGTCTCGTTTAGGCATTCGTACTTTTACGTTTTCGAAATCTTTTTCTGAGAAATTGATTTGATTCCTTGGATGTGGACGAACCAATATCGGTCTTGTAGTATACTTTCTGATTTCTGTTATCTGTTGTGCTATCCAGTTCTGCATACGCGGCAATCCTTTCCATTGTTCGGAAGCGTCATGCTGACCACAGATCACTATAATGTCTCCTGTAGGGTTCCAAGGACTAAGCTCGTGCTTGAACAATGACCATCTCTTGTCATCAAACTCCTGGTTGGCAAAGTCGGCGTCTCTATTAATACCGTTGATACCTATTTTGAAACTCTGGTTCCTCCTTAGTCCACCTACCTCTATCACAATGACAGGTTTGTTATTTTTCCGATATTCGTTCCAGATTCTTTGATAGCTTTCCATCCTACCTCGCCATAACACGCTCCATATCACTGCCACGTCAGCGTTGGCCGACTTGTTTAGATACACGGTCTCTCCGGCATCCTTCAAACTTTTTATGAAAGCATCAAAGATAGGTTTTGAGTTTTGCGGTCCGTATTCTGTCCAAACTTCTAGTCTCATAGTGTGGGCGGTGCCTTCTTCCAGTAATCGATGGATCTTATGTCTGCTGGAGCATTTGAGTTGACACGCAAATCGTTCTTGGCCGATGTTCCCAACTTCTTCCTTTTGCCTTTGAGGTGATCCATGTAGAGTCCTAGTTCACTGTTAACGAATACGTGATGACCTTTGACCCCTTTCCAATATCCTATGTCGTTGACTGTTATGCCTTTTTCTTTCCTGTAAATCTTTGACAGGTGCCAGAACACATAACTGTCGTGCCATTCTAGAAGTTTGAAGACTTCGTCTGTGATATAGAGTCTTTCCCAATCGTTTACAAAATTCTGTATTTCAGGGTGTCGCATGTTGTATCCCACGAAACCGCATTCGGGATACTTGCCCCCGTCGTTTAGGTTTGGATTCTCTCTACCTAGATAGGTCAACATTGTTTCCTTGGGTAATAGTTTCTCAAAGAAATATATTGGCACGGGTCTGAACGTGAAAGTATCACCGTCTATCCATACCACATAGTCATATTCCTGTGAGTTCCTGACAGCATTGACCACACAGAAAACTTTGTTGGCGAATCTCACAGCGGCCCAAAGGAATGAACCTTTGTTCTTGTCTGCACCACCTTTCACTTGTAATTCTGCAGGACGTCGCACACCTCCGGGTATTTCTTGTAGTTCACCGTTGGCAACAGGATCGTCTTTGTGTTTGTTCTTGAACTTGAAAAGTTCTGGTTCGGCCGTGTTCAGATCTATCCATTGTATCCTATCATAATCGCATTTAGGTTTAGGTTCCTCCGCATACACCACTATGTCTACTTCTTTTGGAAATTGTTCGGCCATAGACTCAATGCCTTTTTTACCGTACTGTTCCCAACAGCCGGGTTTGTATGATGTTATGACTTTAATTTTCATTGATGCGTCTATTTAAATCTTTGTACCCAGGCCAATTCAATAAAACATCTTGTTGGTCTTTTGGTAATTCGTTTATGTAATTGCTTCCGCCCCTCCGATAAAATTTAAGTTCATCTGGAGCATCTGCCTTGTTTTTTTCCTGCATTTTAGTAAATGTGGTCTGTTCTTTTGCGTACAAGAATGCTTCCTTGTCCCAAGAGTCGGCGTATGTGCCGAATATGAATTCAATGAGTTTTTGCCATGGCATATCGTCTTTCTTGAGGTCCTCGTATCTTACAAATAGTTTTTTCCCTTTGTGTTGCTGATAGTGATCAATTTGGGCGTTCATAAAATTTATTATTATATCAAACCCCCATTGCTTGTCCTTTGCGAAGTCTATGATGTTATCGTGTGCCGGCGGAGTAAAGTTTTTGTATGGTATGCTTTTGAGATATGGCCAGTAACTGAACAGAACGTCCAATGGTTCTCTGAAAAGGTAAATGATGTTTTGTTTCTTCATCTGCTCTTTAAATATGAATTCACATTTTTCCTGTATAGCAAAATATTCGTCCCAAGGAAGGTGTCCCGTGGTGCTCATGAAGTCATGTCTAAACAATATTCTTGGTATGCCCGGCCTAGGCCTATCAACCCACTTGCTGAATTCAACCTTGTATTTTTTAGCGATGTAGTGTCCCAGTAAGTGCTTCATCCATGTACGTCCACACCTAGGAAAACTTAATATAAGATTAGGTATGTTTTCATATTGATGTGTTAAAACTCCTATCCTTCTATGCATATCCTAGTTTCTCCTTGAATCTCTTGAACACAGTACCGTCACGTATCTCATCGGTAGTCCATTGTTTGTATCCGATATCATGTACCCACTGTGTCCTGTCTGGGTATTCTGGAGTTTCGATATTATTAAGATCTTTATTTGCTACAGGCCAACAAAGCGCAAGATCTGAAGTAACAAAAGTAGGGATTCCACGAACGCAAGAGTCGACACTAGCAGTAGAATTGTGTGTAACGACAGCATGGCAATTAGTTATAACTTCCTGGAAGTTGAATCTGTAATATTTTTTTTCGTCACCAACAAAATGTGATTTGCCTTCCAACAATTCACAATCTTCGGGAAATTCATTTTTCCTTTTTATCATTTGGACCATGTGGTTAGGATGCGGCCTTATGAGGAACTTTCGGTCAGTGGCTGGTCTTATTTTCTCATAGACTCGCATGAACCAATCCACGGGATCCAGTTCGTCCATGCTCCAGTTATCCTTAGGTTGTAGCACAAACAGTATTGGGTCTTGTTGATTGGACTTCCGCCATGGTTCGTATTTTATATCCCACAACTTCTTCATCATTTCCCATCTGTCGGCTGGACTGTTGTCACTAAGGAAATCACCATTATTCATGGGTGAATACAAACTCACCCGCCAGTGATGTTTAGGATGTGTGATCGTGTTTCCAAAACTAGACAGTATTCCGCCATCAAATGTGATAATCGGTATTCCTTTCTTCTTGGCACGTTCTACAAGATCTCGTCTTCTTCCTTTGGTGTGGTGTGGTTGATTCTTTCCACCGTAACCGAACATGCATCCTATTGGTGCGTTTGGTTCCATCTCGTCCTTCCGCCATTCGCCTTCCATCTTTTCGTTGACCATTATGGGATTGTCACCACATGCTCTTATGCCTTCGGCCATATGCTGTAGCAGTTGGAAACTGGCTCCACGCTTCCGGTCCTTCACTGTCCTTCGGAATATCTCAACGTCCATCGATCAACCTCTTTGCTGTTCCATCACTCATCTCTTTGGCTGTGAATTGTCCGTAGGCCAGGCTGTAGAACAACGGTCTCGGGTCTTCGTACCTCGGCGTCTCTATCTTGGTCACATCGTGTTCCGCCACCGGATAAGCACAGTTGTTTTCGTCTGTGAACACAGGCACTCCGTTGGCCAGTGCTTTTATAGTGATAGAACTGTTGAATGTCACCACAGCATGTATCTCACGCCAGTCTATCTTTTCTTTAGGTGCGTTGGTGTTGTTCTCACCTGTGCGCATCTCGCCATTTACATCAATATAGGCTTCGGGATTATATGGTTTGTCCCTTACAATAATTTCCCTATCGGTGCTTTCCTTGAGTTTACTAATTGTGTTTGCTAACCAATCTTCACACTTGAAGAAAGTGCTGATGGAGGAAGTGGGAGGGCAAACCATTATCTTCTTACCCGATTTATGATAAGGTTTAACATCAAAAGGAAATGTTGCCTTGAAACGATCATCGGGTCTGTCTTCTATTGTGTTTTTCACATGGCCATTCTTCACTACGCGTAGGAAGTATGGTTCTTGCCTGCTGATACCCCAGTAAGGTCTATCCATGTAGTAGAAATTTATATTATTCTTTACACAGTGTTCATAGACCAAATTTGTCCCACGCAGTATGCCAAAAAGCCAAATTTCGTTGGCATCGTTAGATTTCAATATCTTATCGTATGGTAATATTTTAGATCCTGGAATTCCTTTATGTGCGAACTTGATATATTTTTCCGTTAAATCTCGATGTGTTTTACTAAGGTAGATCATAGTATTATTATAGTTTCTCTCAATCTATATGTCTAATCAAATCACCGACGTTCACAGTTAGGTTTATGAGATCGCTTTTACGTTTGACTCCTTTTGGTTTTTTGCCCGGTATGGGAACAACAGTTCCTAGGTAAACTTCGTGTTTCAGTCCTAAGTGGTGAGAAAGCACAGGATAAACTTTTTTGTGTATTATACTGGGATCTTGTATTTCTATGACCTTTGTGCCAGGTTCGCACCAAAGCAAATTAGTCAATCCCGCACCGTGTGTTGAAATCACATGTGAGGCCTCAGCGAAGCATCGCACCTGTTCCGTTATTGGTAAGTCCTCTAGAGTTATGGTTTCCCATCCTTTGAGGGCCATCATGAGTTTCTCAGCATTAAGCAGTTTGCGTGTCTTGGCATCTTCCCTTGTAACGAATATTTTCCTTTTGCGATTTAAATTTACCTTTAGGATATTTTTTAATACCCTGGTCCATGGTGCCAAGTGTGGCGTGATTATCCCATCTTGGTGATTGCTCATACTGGGCACAATTAGATGTTTGAACTGCCATGTTTCGTTCTTTGGCATGACCATGTATTTGAGGTCTGTGAAGAATTCTTTTGATATCTTGTCTAGGTATCGGCTGGGATTTGGTAACACAAAAATATATTTCGAAAACATAGTTGCCCATCTCTTTTCAATTAACCTGAATTTTGATACCATGTCTATCCAAACGTGCCATGGGTTATTGGCGCTCTCCTCGTCGATAGGCAACCACACATATGTGTAGGTTTCGTTGAAGTATTTGGTCACTGGTGGTAACTCGATATCCACGTCACCTCCCCATTTCTTCCAGAGGTTATGAGTCTTCTGAGGTTTGTGTTTGCGAAGGTGTGTGAGGCTCCAGACATGGTTTGTGATCATGTGACCCTCATTGGTTATCAACAATGGGCAAGTGTGTGCGCGACAGTCAAAAAATTCGGCCACGAATGTGGGCAAAGAAGTAAAATTGGATTCAGCGTCCTTGTGGTACTTGACAGTATAGTCGTATCCACTGTCTATAGTGGGAAATCTATTCAGGAAGTACTGTACCGAATCTATATTCTTTACTGTTGGCATACGGAAATAACTAGTATATAATTATCGTATGGCTATTTCCAAGATGTTCATAAACGGTTGCTCGTTTCTCACTATGCGTCCACGTGATAATGTACGGACTCATTGTGGTATTGAACTTGCCAAACTCATGGACCTAGACATAGAAGTGAACCTTGCCAACGGTGGAAGGGGATCCAGGAGACTGATGTGGACTACAAGGGCATGGTGCGAAAAGTTTCCGGAAAAAGCCTCAGATTGTTTTTTCCTGATAGGATCTAGTGGCGGTAATAGATTTGACTATCCCACCAATGACGGCTACAAGGCACATAAATTTCCGTCTATGTTGACCACGTGGAAGACATGGGATCCAAATAGAAACAATCAAACACAGGCTTTTATAAAATATTTGTTCACAACAGGCGCTGACCTAGAACAAATGACCCAGGTAGAATCTATCCTAGGACTCCTAGATCTGCAGGACTATTTTGAGAACAAGAAATATCCTTACGTGTTTTACAACACTTTATCCGATGCCACAATTACGAATCCTGACGTTAAATTATTATTTGATACCATAAAAAAGAAAAGATTTTTTCGTCCAGAGACAAGTCATTTTGATTACACGGTTAAAAATAATCAACATTGTAAACCAGGAGATCCTCACCCTAACGCGGAAGGACACAAAGAATGGGCAACTCAATTAAAGGATTTTATAGATGCTAACGATCTACGCACCATTTAATAATAAAAACAGTAAAGCATGGGAAGTGTTCAACGGCGTGGAGAAATCATGGCCTGATCAGATCACAAAGTTAGATAATGCTATAGAAACAGATCCAGTCAGCAACAGCATGTTCTGGGGATTCGTTGGCAACAACAGGGAGATGGTCAAGAAGTTAGAAGCCCGGAACCATCAGTACTGGTTCACAGACACTCCATACTTTGGAAGATTTGACAACAGCAACCTAAAGCCAGACAACCACTACTGGCGCATCTGTAAGAATTCTATACACGTTCCTTACATCAAAGACTGCAAGCCAGATAGATTTGAGAAGTTTGGCATCAAGATCAAAGCACCATCGTTCGCCGGCAAGTATGTGTTGGTGTGTCCTAGCTCAGCAGGGATAAACGCATACATAGACCAACCGAATTGGACAAACGAGACTATTGAACAGATCAAGAGATACACAGACAGACCCATCCGACTTCGACACAAGCCTAGGGGCAGGGGTACATCAGGACCGAGTGAGGCCAAAGTACCCCTATCTGAGGACCTAAAGGAAGCGTGGTGTGTTGTGACAAGTTGTTCAATAGTGGCAGTAGAAGCCATGTGTGAAGGTGTACCTGTGTTCTGTGACAACAAAAGTTTTGCTGTAGATGTTGGGAATATTGAACTGTCGGACATTGAGAATCCTTACTATGGAGGTCCGGAACCTTGGTTGTACAGTCTTGCCTACCAGCAGTTCACACCTGAGGAATTTGAGAATGGCACAGCAGTGGAGATTTTAATGGACAAAGGACTCTTGTAATGCCAAAACTTAAAAGTTATGACGTTGGAGAATTTAGATTCCCCATAAGCGGTAAGGTATTGAAATTTTCAAACATAAAAGGCCAACCCACCTACATCAAAAACCGTGTTGATAGAATAATGTCCAAGGAGCCAGAAACGATCGCATGGATCAACACCTTCAAAAAAGACAGTGTGCTTTTCGATGTGGGTGCCAATATAGGTATCTACACGTTGTACAGTTCTATCATGAGGGAGAACACCGTATATGCTTTTGAACCTCATTCCGGAAGTTATAAAAATTTATTAGACAGTATAAATCTCAACAGGCTAGAAAAGTGTCAGGCATTCTGTATAGCGTTGAGTGATAAAATTTCCCTGGGAGCCATTAATGTCAAGAACATGCACGAGGGAGTTGCCGACAACAAGGTAGGAGAACATGGAGAATACTATCACGGGTGCACGGAAATGCATATGGATTTTCTTGTTGAAAGAAAGATATTACCACAACCCGATCACATAAAAATAGATGTTGATGGATTTGAAGATAGAGTCGTTGAGGGCGGTCTACACACAATAAAGCAGTGTAAGAGCCTATTGATCGAGATAGATCATAAGCACGAATCGTACGTGTCAAAAATTTTAGACCTGGGGCTAATTCTGAAATCCAAACATAAACGAAACGAAGAAGAAAACAATTATATATTTGAAAATGCCTAAGATAATAAAAGTAAACGGTTTCTGGGTACCGAGTAACGATGTACACTTAGATCAATGGAAATCAGGACGGCCGTTTACACAAAACAAGTGCCTAATTAAATTTTTAGATTACTGCCATAATCAGAACAAGAAATTCAGAACAGTGCTTGACATAGGTGCCTGGTGTGGGACATGGGCTAAGGCCATAGAACCTTATACTAAAAAAGTTATCGCGTTCGAACCAGACAAGATACACTTCGAGTGTTTAACAAAAAATGCTACAATTAATTGTGACGGAAGAATGGAGGCAGTGGGGTCAGAAGAAAAATACATCTCACTCACCGAGGATGATTTCACCCAAGCCAAACGTGTAGATAAAACAGGAGATACACGTATGGTTACTGTCGATAGTTTTGATTACAAAGATGTGGACCTGATCAAAATTGATGTAGAGGGTTATGAGATGGAAGTTATAAAAGGAGCAGAAAAAACTCTTCAGAATACACAGTACCTAATGATAGAACTAAACAATAACACAAAAAAATATGGCAGTAGTAACGCGGAAGTAGAAAAACACATAAAATCTTTAGGATTCAAAGTCTTGATGGACCACTGGCCCGACAAAGTTTTCTATCGACTATAATCCAAATTAAATACCTTAGATGAAAATCTTTATAACAGGAGTGGCAGGATTCTTAGGTTCGCATCTCGCTGACTTGATGTTGTCTCAAGGTCATAAGGTTGCCGGAAATGATAACATGATAGGTGGTTACACAGACAACGTGCCACAAGACGTTGAGTTCCATCAAGTTGACTGCTGTGATTTGGAGAATCTCACAAAAGCGATGCAGGGTTGCGACATTGTCTACCATACGGCCGCCACAGCGTATGAAGGACTGTCAGTATTTTCGCCAGTGTTAGTGACTAGGAATATTTTTGAAGCGTCAGTAACAACGATAACAGCGGCCATCAGGAACAAAGTGAAACGTATCGTTTATTGTTCGAGTATGGCGAGGTATGGACATCATGATGAAGTTCCATACAAAGAAACTTACGAGTGTAGACCACAAGATCCATATGGTATTGCAAAGAAGGCAGGCGAAGATGTACTGAGGAATTTATGTGAGACACATAATGTAGAATATGTAATTGCTGTACCACACAACATAGTTGGACCGAGACAGAAATATGATGACCCATTTAGGAATGTAATGAGTATCATGCTAAACAGGATGTTACAGGGCAAACAACCAATAATATACGGGGACGGTGAACAGAAAAGGTGTTTTAGTTATATAGATGATTGTCTATATTGTTTGAATGCTCTAGCATTCAACGACAACGTTGTTGGAGAAGTAATTAACATTGGTCCAGACGAAGAGCCAGTCACAATAAATGAACTAGCAGAAGCGTGTGCTAATGAAACAGGTGTAAACTTAGATCCTATACACCATAAGGATCGGCCAAAAGAGGTCAAACTTGCCACATGCTCGTCAGATAAGGCACGTGAACTTTTGAATTACAAAACGTCAACCAACATGAGGCAGGCCGTGAAAAAAACCGCAGAATATATTAGGACAAGGGGAACCAAGAAATTTCAATATCATCTGCCTTTAGAAATCATAAACGAACATACACCAGAGACCTGGAAGAACAAATTGATATGATTACTTTTTGTGTTCCCAGTCGGGGAAGACCTCAACTGGCCAAAAGACTAGTGGACACCGCAAATGAAACAGCAAAATACAACACGGAATTTTTATTTTACCTCAACGACGACGACCCTAGTTTAGCGGAATACAAGGATCTATTGTCCCCAGAACTTTACGAAGTCGGACCAAACCAATCTACCTGTTACAGTTGGAACCAACTCGCAGGTAAATCAAAAAATGATGTTGTCATGCTTATGGGAGACGATGTCCGTGTGCAGACCAAGAACTGGGATCAGTTGATAATTGACGAGTTTAATAAATTTGATGATAAAATCTTAATGGTAGTACCTAGTGATGGCAGAAAAAAAGGCAGTGGTAGACATCATGATTCATTGCCATGCCTGTGGCCTGACAAACCATTGCCGGCGGCACATTTCGCAGTGCATAAGAACTGGATAAACAAAGTTGGTTACCTCGCACCTCCATTTTTCTGGCACTTTTATGTGGATACATATACACAAAAAATTGCTAGGAAATTGAACAGATGCATGTTTCTCCCCACAGTAACTTTTAAAGCAAAAAAAATCTTTGACGAGACAGCCACGGCAGTTAGATCCAACTTAAACATAGCTCAGCGAGACAAATTCGTGTGGGAATCAGTAAGAGACAGACATCTTGAATTGGATGTTGAACTTTTAAAAAGTTTTATAGAGGATAAAAGCACTTCTTAGATCTGTACTTCATAATGAACAGGTTGAAAGTAATCCTGTTGGTGTTTTGATTACTCTCATACGAATGCCAGGTCTTGCCTTGTTGTCCGCAGAATATGAAAGTTGAATTAGGTTTCCAAGGTGCTTCCTTAACAAAAGCCTCCTCTTTATCTCCACTGTACATCTTGGTTCCTACGTTGTTTGACGGAGTGATGTAAGTCACTGCACTCCAGATCTTTTCCAGACCTTCTTGATGTATATGGAACTTGTAAGGCAGTGGTGGAGTAACGCTTATGTGCGCATTCACTCCCAACGTTGGATACTCCCTGTGTTCGGGGAAGACATCTTGTATTTGTTTTAGGTTCTTGTATAGATGTTCACATATGTCTAGTGTTTCGTTATAGAAATCTATACCATAATTATTAAATTCGTGTGGGAAAATATGTAACAGTTGATCAGTTCTTTCTATCAATCTTTCCTCACATTGTCTTCTCAATTTAGAAAAATCATCAGGATCAAATGTGTTTTGGATTAGTTGATATGGCCATGGATCTGTTTGTATTTGAGTTTCCAAGCACTTTTTTAGGAATCTTTTCCCCACACTCATCGGAATCTTCCTACAATTTTTTGGTATGAATCTTTTTTAAGATCTAACTGCACTAATGGTCTTCTTATGTATTCGTCTTTTTTCTCCAGTATTTTTATATCTTTACATTCTGTAATCAGAAATGTATTTTGAAAATAGGTTATCCGCTTTCCATTTAGTTCAATGTCTTCCCCCGCACTCCTATCATTCCTCTCTTTAAAAAACCAAAGACATAAGATTTCCTTGTCTTTATTGATATCTCTTAGATCATCACAAAACTGGAAACCAGTCTTGTATTTGGCATCAAATTTTTTCCATGCTTGGTGTGATAAGTTGTTTTGATTTTCGTAAAGTTTATCGTATTCTTTGATATCAAAAATAGTGGATGAATAGATGTATTCCACAGGTTCTTTAAAATAGTGTTGTTTTTTCAACTTTTCCCAGTTCATTATGCGGAGAACAAATTGATAACTTCTTTTTTCCAGTCGTCTGCATACTCACAATTCCTGTAACCGTCAAACCATGGCCCGCCTTCGGTGTAATGGAGTATTTTTGGAGAACCGTCTTTGGGTTCCTTGTACCAACCTACCAACCAATTGTACTCGTGTGGCAAGGATCCTATTTCTGAATCTTCAAGCCATGAGAATCTGTGTAGGAACTTTGGGGTTTGTTTGTTGAGGAACTCTGGTGTTAAAATCTTGTTCTTCTCATGGGCGCAGTTCCATAACACCATACTACTCCAGTTTTTCCTGGGATACGCTGTCTGTATTTGTCCGTCCATCTTGATTGATCCATCTTCGGGTGTGTAGTCATGTTGCACACAAACTATAGCCTTGGAATCGTCACAGTACTTCTCAAGTTCTTTAGCAGGCACTTTCCAAACAAAATCGCAGTCACAGAACACTGCCCAGCCCTTGAAGTTGTTTAGGTAAGGCACGAAAAAT
>Ga0208917_1001082_pt1 | contig 13719 bp, 14 predicted proteins | sample DEB08_DNA_10_FD_185500 | JGI IMG/M metagenome (GOLD analysis project Ga0208917, IMG submission 185500) | Aqueous microbial communities from the Delaware River and Bay under freshwater to marine salinity gradient to study organic matter... | ecosystem: Environmental > Aquatic > Marine > Coastal ...
TCGTCCTGTACGGGACTTTAAGTGATGGGATTCTGTTTCTAGGTTCCCATCGGACCCACTCCTTATGCTGCAAGAGCTAAGGAAGGTTTGTCATAGTTATTAGCAACTATTTTTTTGTCCCCTCAGACAAGCTACTTACTACCAGTCGATCCTAAATTCACCCCCATCAGTGAGTATACTAGACCGTGGCTGAGAAGTTCCGTTACTTCGCCGCAGAGACTAGTATGCTTTCCACGTCTTACCTAGTACACTCACTGGTGGAGGTGAGGGGATTTGCACCCCTGTCCTGCATAGTTTTTGTCGAGTCCTCATCGAAGACAGTTGTATTTATAAGGATTGCGTTCATGGTGTCAAGCACTAGAACAAACCAAATTTACGTCTTTGGTCTTTACACCAAGTTTTATAATCCATTGCTTTAGACTTATCTTTTTTTCTTTTAAGATAATCTTGATATTCTTTATCAGTTTTAGCAGAAGGTAGTTTCCTCCTTCCCTTATAAAACTGACTCTTTCCATTCCAAGGATTGCTATATTTCATTCGAGATTTATAAAGGAGTGATCTGGCTCTCGTCAAGAGGTTTCTCAAATGAATAGATCTCAAAGGCATCTTTTAAAATCTTGTAGTCATCTCTATTCTCTATAACAATAAAATTGAACCTGTCACAACCATGTGTATCAATATACATATTTGTTGTCTGGTGAATCTGAAGTGCTGCAGACTTTAAGAAGCTTAAAGTCTCTTCCCTTGTCCAGTTTTGTTCGCCCATCAAAAAATCGGTTGCACCTCTAACAATAAAACTAAACATTTTTTCGTTTATTGTCCCACACCCTCTTTCATATCCAATATAAAGAATTGTGGTGTTGTAGAAATCGTGCAAAAAAAACTCAGGCAGAATCTCTTCGGCCTGAGCAAAAGAAGGGGTGAATATAAAAGGGAGGAATGATATCCTCTTCAATAAGTTAAACATTTGTTATACTTTCTTAGTTTGGAATAAATTCTAAAATTCTATATGAACCATAACAGTGCCACCTAAGTTTAAGTTAGCAGTGGATATAGATGTACCAGTAATTGTTGTTGGCATAAGTCCTCCTAAATCTATTATAAGCCGTGGCGAGTTTTATCTGCATTATAATTAGCAGCTACTTCAGCGGATGATGTTCTATTTAAACACCAAATCTACCTCTGTAAAAATTAAAAATTTCATCCATTTCGGTTGTACTAAGCACCCTGTTATAGACTAAAAGTACTGCTACTTCACAATCTGAATATTCAGAACCAGTACCACCACCGCCAGCTCCCCATCTACCTATGGAAAATCCATTTGGTCCCTGAGAACCACCAGTAGCGGTTTGCCCGGAGACTACCGAATTGTTATCATAAAGAACTCTTGAATCGCCACTGTAGTTTTCTGTAGCAGCATGAATATGCCAATTAGTATCAGTTCCAGAAGACGTGGCAGTAACCCATCCCTGAGCGTAGTAAACTGATGTATTATTATTCCATATACCTAAGAGCCAGTTGTTACCATTACCAGCAGTAACTCTACCCCTAGCGCTAGTGTTATTAGTAGCATACCTCTGAATAGCAATAGTTGTACAGTTTGACGTACTTAGGTTTGGACCACCATAAGCATACTGATTAGAGCCATTAAACTGGAACTTACCCCCGTTGGCGCTGCTATAAGTAGGTGAATTAACCAATGTAAAATCATTATTGTTTGAAGTTAGATCATACCACGTTGAGCCTGAACCGGGATAAGATGCCGTGTCTCCAGCATCCAAATGAACCACCAAACCACTAGTAACGCTGTTTGATAGTGTAGTTACCCCGTTACGAACTCCATTAGAAGATGTTCTATCAGCCATCCAACCCAACAAAGATTCTTCATCACTAACAGTATCGTTTATAGCTACGAATATAGGATTGTCTGCTTCCCATAACCAATGAGTTGCACCACCTTGTAAAGCAGTGCCGCCACCGGCGGTAGTGCCAACTTGCACTACAGCTGGATTAGTTAGCGAGCCATTTAAACTATATGTAGCATATGTAGCAAAAGAAGAACCATTCCAATATTTTACTGTTGCAGTAGTGCTTGCATACGGAGCAGCAATAAAGTAATCGCCTATAGCATTACCAAAAGAATAACGATCAGCAAGATAGTTTAATCCCACACCGTTTTCATCGTCACCACCAGCACCATCTGCATACGTGTGTCCTACAACTAGATTGGTTGCATCTGCTGCTGTGTAAGTAGAACTAGAAGCAGGAGCTGAGTTTAACATGTCAGTCCAAATAACAGCTCTATTTGAATATCTGACATACGCATTGGTATCTGCTGGACTCATTAAGCTTCGGTCAGCGCCGCTTTGTGCAGCCGACATAACAGCATCTCCACCCACAATTTCAAACAATACCCAAGCACTGAGGGTAGAATTTGTGTAGCCCGAATAAACCAGCCCTGCGGCTACACTTATGCTAGTAGTTGCTGTACCGCTAATACCACCAGCGACATTATCATATACATTTACTGTAATTGCTGATGAATTAGGATTGTAAATATAATAAGTTGTAGGAGCGTTGCGTCTGGCAAAATGACCAAACTTAGTACCTCTATTTGTGATAGGCGCAATTCTATGATGCTCGCCTTCACTAGTTAGATTAATAGCATTTGAACCTTTATATAACTTGTTTTTTTCTATACTGAAAGAGCCTCTAGAACCAGCAGCAGCGTTACTTACTATAGTAGTTTCGCCAGTACCGTCAATATTAGATTCAATGATGTTAGTTCCAGCATATGGCACACTATAGGTTGCAGTACCACTTTCCATGCAAATCCAATCAGACACCCCATGATCTTGAGTAGTATGTTCAAAGCCACCACTACTAGATATCAATGCCATCAACTGAGTAACACTCATTAGCTTACGTTTCCGTTGAGTACAAGGCGAGTTGCTACGTCATTTAAGATTGTAACTAGCCCTTTTCCAGCAAGAGTAACAGAGCCATTTGTCCCCTTGCTAGTAGTATCAGCAGCAATATAAACCCCGGTAGTCATATTAGTCCAGCTAATTGTTCTATCTGAGTTTTCATGATTATAGATGGTAATAATCTGACCAACTTCACAATTAGCTGAATCAATTGTGATTGTTCCAGATCCAGTGCCACAGGAGAAATACTTACCTGAACTGTTTGCTGGCAATGCATAAGGAGTAGAGGTAATTCCAGTTCTTTCTAATACACGAACATTACCTTGTGAATCTTGGATAGTACCACTAGCTGTGACATTAGCTGCTGTAACTGTACTACTAGCTGTGACATCAACCGCTGTAACTGTGCTACCTACTTGGTAGGTATTGTTATCACCTGCATCTGCTGATTTAATTTCTTCATATCCAGATGTAGAACCATAAAGTCTTAGTTTACTCATTTGTCTTTCCTATTTCTTATCTGACAATAATAAACGATAAAAAACCAACCATCTTTAGGTTATCATCCTACCTTTTGAATTATCCAGTTAGAACTTGATCCGGCAATATTGACAACGGTGGTACCGGAGCCGATATCACCCCTCTTTATAGTCCCTATTCTAAATTGTTGTCCTGAAGTCATATAAAGAATCATTCTGAGGTTAGCGGTATGACCATTACCAAAGTTACTTGGACCACCTATTTCAGATTGAGCAGCTTGCACTGTCGTGTTTTTATAAAATCTTAAAACAGCAGTTTGGTTAGAAGTGAAACTAGTAGTTACTAGATTTACATAGCAATCATAATATCCAGTTGAAGGAACAGTAACTCCTGTTGAGGCAACCGTAAAGCCTCCAACATTAAAATTTGTTGATGTGCTAAAATTATTTTTTATAGTAAGCGTATCAGTATGTGCATCAAAGTTAGTAAATACACCTGCTGCACCAACAAATGAACTAAGTTGGGTTTGTATATAATTGTTCGAAGTAAACGTTCCGGCAATATAATTGTTCGAAGTAAACGTTCCGGCAATATAATTGTTCGAAGTAAACGTTCCGGCAATATAATTGTTCGAAGTAAACGTTCCGGCAATATAATTGTTCGAAGTAAACGTTCCACCATCACCTGAAGAGATAGTACCGTCAGTATTCAAAACAATATTGTTAGACGATGCACTAGGACTTCTTAATGCTCCTACCTTTAATACACTCATTATGTTATACTCCATTCAGATCCAGAAGGAATTGTAACAGTGACTCCGGGATCAAGCGTTATTGGTCCAAACGATAAAAAATCAACCATCTTGCGGGATAACCTTTATTGCATCATTTTTTTCGTTGTTAAAGAGCAATAAATTTCTTTCATTCTCTTTAACCACCTCATTTCTAAAACTTTCAATGGCAGCACCAGTCTGTCTCATTTGTTGAGAGTTTTCGACAGCAAGAATAGGTTGCCAAGCAATAGCACATCCCCATTCATCAACTTCTTTACCAGTGTTGGGGTTTGTTCCCCTTAACTGAATAAACCAAGCACATTCCAACTGTCTGCAAGGTTCAAAGTTGTTCAAAGGACAGTTTTGTTTAGCTTCAATCTTCATTTAGAAATATCCGTGTTAGATGTATTTGCTATGTTTCAAGTTCATTTTCTAATTGAGTAATTGTGGTCGAATGAAGTGTTACACATTCATTAGCCCAATCAGGAAGAACTGATATAGTTTCATTATCTCTACCATGTTCTACATATTCAATCTCACCTGAGTTTTCTTTCCATTGAAGGGCATGAACATCCGAAGGAATACTAGAAGAAATGTAATCGTTTAGATTATTAGAGAAATTAAGACCGCTTCCGTCTTTTACGATAGCTCTATCTTCTGGAATAATTGAAAGTTTCATAATTAATCCTTAGTTGCTATAATTACATCTACATACTGTAGATTAAATCCAGACAAATTGTGAGAGTGCGCTCCACCACCACCAGTGCTGTCGGTGGACTGCGTATAGATATTAACTCTCGCCGTAGTGCTTGCAGTGTAGTTAGTAGTGCCTGTACCGCCACTCCGAGCGCCATAAGTGTGTGTGTGAGCGGGCATTTGAGATGTTGTCAACGTGTGAGATGCTGTGGTTTTACCAGACCCAAAAGTTGTTGTAAAGGCATCAGAACCACCGGACCCAGCAGTTCCAGAAACAACTCTCATCGCTTTGTTGTTATGAGTAGTGTCTTTAGTCCATCCTGTAGGAGCAGCAGTTTGCACAAATAGTTGTTTTGTTCCGGAAGGAATAGTAGTAGTTGATAAAGTAGATTGCAAATACGTATTGGAAGAAAACGTTCCGTCAATATAATTGTTCGAAGTAAATGTATCTTGAACATATGTGTTGGAAGTAAACGTTCCGGTAATATAATTGTTTGTAGTAAACGTATCTTGAACATATGTGTTGGTGGCTCTTAGACCAATTCTAGTCAAAACAAAGTTGTTAGAAGTATATCTATCTTGAACATAGTTATTTGATACATACGTACCTTGAATATAATTATTTGTAGTAAACGTATCTTTAACAAAGCTGTTAGAAGTATATCTATCTTGAACATAGTTATTTGATACATACGTACCTTGAATATAATTATTTGTAGTAAACGTATCTTTAACAAAGCTGTTAGAAGTGTATCTATTCTGGACGTAGTTGTTAGATGTTAGATCAGTCGCCTCTAAGCCATCTACAGTATCTGAAGATCCAGTAATGTTAATAGAATATGTACCTGATAATCTATCTGCTGATAAAGTACCAGTATTGATATTAGAAGCGTTTGTGTAAAAAGTGGAATTTGCCCCATCTAAAGTATCAGCATCCAATCCAGATCCAGCACCGTCCACAGTTTTAATCTTGGTTAAGACATCAGCCGCAGTATATGTAAGATTAAAGTATCCATTTGACACAAGTAATGGCTGTTCTGTGTTTCGGAAGTAGCTGTTTGACACAAAGGTAGTTTCCAAACCAGTGTCTGTAACTTTACCACTATTATTAACATTTAAAGCTAACTTACTTAGATTTTTGTTTACAGACATTTAAATCCCCGTCGAATAATTCAACTTCCGTGCAAAAAAATGAAGGAACAATACCATCAAATGCTCCACCACTATTTAGGAAGTTTTTTGTTCTATGTGCATATTTAGCTTTGTCAAATCCCACTATAATCATATCATTACTGTTCTGAATAACCAACCAAGAATTATACTCTTCAGACTTTTCAACTCGAAAATAACTCATTAAACGATAGTCCACTCCGAACCCGAAGGTACTGTAACTGTCACACCACTATTAATACTAATTGGTCCAGCAGTCATGGAATTCTGTCCGGATGGGATAGTGTAGCTAGTCGTTACTGTTTGATCGTTGTTGTAGAATATCTTATCTGATCCGCCACCAGTAGCACCTCCACCAGAGTTATCTTGGAAGTAGTTGTTAGATACTAATCCAGAAGCATGAATGCCATCCAACAAGTCAGCATCTAGACCATTACCCGAACCTGCCCCAATGAAAGTCCTAATTGCTGCCTGAGTACCATGACGCATAAAACCGTCGTTGCCAGTTTCCACTAAAACCTTAGTAACACCGCTGGTCACATCATTAGGAGAAGTGTTAAAATAGTTGGCATAGATATAGCCAGATGAATGTCGCTTCACAATAGTGTCATTGGAAGCTGCAACACTTGGCTGCGCTCCATCCAACAAATCAGCATCTAAACCAGATCCAGAACCATCTACTGTTTTAATCTTAGTAAGAACATCAGAAGCAGTATAAGAAGAAGAATTTAACTTTGTTCCAAGCTGGGTTTGAACATAGTTATTAGATGCTAATCCAGAAGCATGAATGCCATCCAAAGTATCAGCATCTAGACCAGATCCAGAACCATCTACTGTTTTGATTTTAGTAAGAACATCAGAAGCAGTATAAGAAGAAGAATTTAGTTTAGTGCTTAACTGACTCTGGAGATAGTTATTAGAAGCCTTGGTTGCCAGTGAATTTGTTACTGTTGTAGAAAAGTTAGCATCATCACCAAGAGCAGCAGCAAGCTCGTTAAGAGTGTCTAATGTAGTAGGTGCAGAATCTACTAAGCCAGCAATTTCACTAGCCACATATGTTTGAACATAGTTATTAGATGCTAATCCAGAAGCATGAATGCCATCTAAAGTATCAGCATCTAGACCCGAACCTGCGCCATCTACTGTTTTGATAGCAGTTAAAATTTCACTTGCTGTTTGATCTGCTGTTGCACCAGATTCAATTCCGTCTAGCTTAGAACCATCAGTAGCTATGTCACGGCCATCCACCGTTCCAGAAACAGTAATGTTATTACCAACGGTAAGACCGTTTTTGACTATAAAGTCTTTTGTATTAGCCAAGGTTCACTCTCCCCTTTAGCGTAAAATATTAGTTTTCAATTAGCATCATAGAAGTGTTGAATACAGTAGAAGTAGCAGATGCTGGAGTAACTCTAAGTCTAACACTGCCAGAAGACACGTCTACATCATATGTTGCTAAAGATGTATTAGTGAAAATAGAACCATATTCAGTAGCATATGCTGTTGTGCCATCATGGACAACAAGAATCTTTGTCATATGTCTCTCACCATTAGAAATGGCTGTAACATTTACTTCTGCTCCAGAATATGTAGAAGTGCTGAATGTGTCCAAGTTTGTCTGTGATGTAGATGTTGTAGTAATCGTAGAAGATACAAACGAATGATTCGTTTGAATGATATCATTCGTAACTGTGAGGTCATTACCAATTGTAACATTACTAGGAAGACCTACTGTTACTCCAGCACCTTCGGAACCAGAACCAGAGACTTCTACTTCGTTAGTAGTACCTGAAATCGTTGCTACATAGTTGCCAGTTGTATCTGTACCAAGTGCAACAGAGTTTGGCTGAATAGTAGCTGTAAGAGTTCCGCTTGCTAAATTAGTAAGAGTAACAGAACCAGATAGATCACCACCCAATGTAATGACTGGATCTGGCTTATTTGTGGTATTAGTCCAATCAAGATAGTAGGAACCCTGCTGACCGTCTAACTTGTCAGCATCTAAGTTTGTCCCAGAGCCATCAACAGTTAACAACTTAGAAAGAACATCGGAAGCAGTGTAGGAGGAGGAGTTTAACTTAGTTCCGAGTTGAGTCTGTACATAGTTGTTAGATGCAAATGTTCCAGTTAAATAGTTATTGGATACGTTACCTGAACCAAACTGAGTTAATTGGCTCTGCAGATAGCTGTTAGAACTGAAGGTAGCATTTACATAAGTGTTAGTAGCTCTTAAACCAATAGATGTAGATATGGTAGTAGAAAAATTTGCATCGTCATTTAGAGCAGCAGCCAACTCATTAAGAGTGTCTAATGCTGCTGGTGCAGAATCAACAAGACCAGCAACCTCTGAAGCTACGTGTGCTGTGATGTAAGCATTAGATGAGAATGTTGAAGTAAGATAAGCATTAGCTGCAAATCTTCCGTCCACATAGTTATTCGAAGTAAAGATAGACTTTACAAAGTTGTTAGATGCAAGACTGGTCTTGGCTACACCACCAAGAGTAGCAGCATCGACATTGGTAAGGGCGGAACCATCGCCAGATAAGTCGTTTGCCGAAAGGGTATTGGTTACATCAACGTTACCGCCAGTAACTGCAAGACCGTCTAAAATTCGAAATGTGCTGCGTGCCATTGGATCCTCCTATTGTTATAGATATTTATACTATGACGGTTTTAACTACCTTTGATCTCAAGCTAGAGAGAACCAAAGGTTCAAGAATCAACTCAACGTTAGCTCCATTATATACTACTGATAAATCTCCTAATACTTCATTAGATGTAAAAATTTGTCCATATTCTGAGAATGTGACGTTCGAGACGCCATTGTAAGTTGCTAGTATTTTAGATACTTGTGTTTCGTCACCATTTTCTCTTTCTAGATGAATAAGGTACTCAAGAGAAACTTTTTCACTTCCGTGTGAGTAAGTGTCGATCACGGCACTGGTTTCACTAGCAGTACTTACACCCTCCAACTCAAACTTTTCAGTTACGTTATTGTAGCTTTGTGTATCTACAACGTTAGTAAAGACGTTGTTACCCGAACCAATAATAAGAGTGTCTTCAATTGTAACATTTGATGAGAATGTTTCATTTTGATCTTTACGAGCAAATGATGTCGTGATGTAATTATTAGTAGTAAACGTATTAGTAAGATAACTGTTTGAACTAAATCTTCCTTCGATGTAGTTGTTAGTTGCAAACAGGTCAGTTACATAACTATTGGATGAGTATACATCTTTATTGTAGTTGTTAGATGCAAATGTAAAGTTTACATAAGTGATGGGAGCAAATCTACTTTGCACATATGTGTTAGAACTAAACGTATCGTTAACATAAGTATTAGTTGCTCTGATAGCTACTATGTTGTTAACATGAGTATTGCTTGCTTTTGAATCTATCAGTGGCTGTAAGTAGTTGTTAGAAACCTCACCTTGTTCAAATAAGTTTAACTGAGCTTGCAGATATGAATTTGAACTAAAGGTTCCAATAACAAAAGTATTGGTAGCTTTAAGATCTAATAAAGGCTGAAGATAGTTGTTTGAAACTTCGCCTTGCTCGTAAGCCAAAAGTTGTGCTTGAAGATAGGCATTAGAACTAAACGTAGAATTTACATAAGTGTTAGTTGCTCTAAGTCCAAATCTATTAGTCACATTAGATGAAAAACTTGGATCGTCACCGATAGCTGATGATATCTCTCCTAGAGTACTTAAACTTGCAGGTGCAGATCCAACTAGTGTAGAAATTTCAGACGACACATATGACTGTACATATGAATTAGCACTAAATGTAGAAGTGATGTAGCTATTAGATGTAAATCTACCGTCCACGTAATTGTTAGATGTAAAGGTAGAATTAACATAAGAGTTAGTAGCTTTAGTATCTACAATATTAATAATGTAATTGTTGGAAGAGAATGTAGAAGTAATATATCCATTGGTAGTAAAGTTATCGTTTAAGTAACTATTAGAAGTAAATCTATTTTGGACATAATTGTTACTTGTAAATCCAGTTGAATCTATTCCATCAAGAGTTACAGCGTCTACTGTTAGCAACTGACTGTTTATATTATTAACTAAAACTTGTAGATAAGAATTAGAACTAAAAGTAGAATTTACATATGTATTAGTAGCTCTTAAACCAATAGATGTAGACACAGACGTAGCGAATGAAGGATCGTCATTAAGAGCAGCAGCTAACTCATTAAGAGTATCTAAGGTAGCTGGAGAAGAGTCTACTAAATTGGATAATTCCTGACTTACAAAAAATTGTAAGTATGTATTAGTGACATCACCAGTCGAAAGAATACTTAATGCATCTTGCAGATAAGCATTAGAAGAAAAAGTGGAAGTGGCGTAGCTATTGGTTAACTGATCCCCTACAAGGATACCTCCAGCAGTTACGCCATCTCCTATAAAAATTCTTCTAGTGTCTGTAGTAAAGATAGGCTCGCCTACATCAGGAGTAATGCTAAGACGATCAGCTTCCAAACCTCTCCTTATTTGTAGGGCCATTTACAACTCCAATATTTTTATCCTATGTTCTATTTATCCATTTAGATACGATAGGAATCTTTTTTGCAATAATAGGCTTTATCAACATGGCAATGTCCGTATGCTCTTTCTGAGTGCCATTGGCTTGTCTCAGATCAAGATAGTGCAACCAAGACCTTAACGTTCCGTTCATCGTCATACGAGTCATTTGCATACCTTCAGGCAAAATAACTCTAGCGCATTCCTTAGCCATATTGTTCTCTAAAGCCCACTTATAAGCCATAGTAATTTCATGTTGGATCTGCTTCTGTTTTGCTTCCCACTGCTTCTTCAACTCATCATCTTCCATCTCAATAGAATTCTGACGGTTCTTTTGATCTTGCAGTCTAAACTCTCTAGTTGTCATACCAAGTTGGGTTGCTTCAGCATACCTTTGAGAGAATTCTTGATAAGAGAAAGATCTGTGTCGTAAAATCTGCCGTGCAATGTCTCTCGGACAGTCAATCTCGAAAACAAGATTCACCATTTCCAGAGGAGACCAGTGTGCATGTTCGATCAAATAATCAATCAATCTTGGCGCTGTTTCGTAGTTGTCCTGATTGTCAGGATTACTCACTCTTGCACAATATGCAATTAAACCAGAAGAGTCTGGAATCCCTGATTCTTTTTCAGGCTGAGTCATTGCAAGAAGTTTTACTTTGTTCACTACATAAAATCCTTAAATTTGTCCATATTAAACTTCTCAGCCGTGTTCGTGTTATCAAACACCGGAGAGTCCATCACATCGTCATGTGCTGAGTTGTCAACGTTGTATAGTCTCATCTTTTCCATATCAACACCAACAACAAACCTTTTGTTTTTGTTCTTGTCAGCGTATCTATTCTTAAGCTGTTTAACCATGATCTGACCAAGATCATCCAACTCATCGTTTCTGGTCAGAGCAACCATGAAATCGGCTGTTGCTGGAAGACCGAACGACTCAGCAACGTCTTCAATATCAACATCAGAATTCTTGAAACCTGATCTTGTGGTCTGTGTGGCGGTAACAACAGGAGGACCGTGTTCGACAGACAAACCCCTCAGTTCTTCAGCAATACTCTTGATAATTGAATATGAATTTGCACCAGAACCAGCAGAAACCCTAGATGAGTTCATGATGTTGATATAGTCAACGTAAATAATATCAGGCCAAAACTTTTTCTTTAACTTAAGTTCGTTCAAAAGAACCCTGAAGTGATTTACGTTTGCCTGTGATGTTGGATATTCTTTGGTAAGGAGTTTACCAGTTGTCTTGACACCAAACTTACTAACCTTTGAAAGAAAGTTTTCTTTGGTGAGTTGTATGATGTCTTCAATCGGTACATCTAGAATGTTGGCGTCAAGTCTCTCAGAGATTTTTTCTTCTGCCATCTCCAAAGTAATATAAAGAACATTCTTACCCATAGCCAGATGAGCGCCAGCAAAGTGTGTCATCGTCAACGACTTACCAACATTCGGTCCTGCCATAAAAACATTGAGTGTCTTTTTCTCAAACCCACCTCTGGTAATGATGTTGAAAAGATCAATATCAAAGGGAATCTTATCGTTCTTACGGTGATAAAATTCATAACGCTTCTCAGCATCTTCAATGTAATCGTGACCGACATCGGTATCAAAAGACACAGCCAAAGCATCAGTCAAGATTTTTGGAATTGCACCTTTAGTCAGTGTTTTGTTCTGCCCATCGACAATCTCAATAGACTGCATCAAAGCATTGTACACAGCCTTTTCCTGACAGAACTTCTCAGTAGAGTCCACCAACCAGTCAATTTCAACATTATCGTCAACCTTGAATCCTGTGATTAGATTTTTGATTGAGATGAAGTCATCTTCAGAAATGTTGTCTATTTCTTCAAGATCAACAATCAAAGATGTTTTGGTTGGGTTTACGTTGTACTTTTCAATGTGATCCTTTATCATCTTAAGAGTGATCTTTTGGCTCTTCGTGCTGAAGTAAGCTGAATCGATAAACGGAAGTACCCTCCTAGAGTACTCCTCGTTTACTGCTAAATTCATTAGGATCAAATCATCAATCATTGACCGTACTTAAACTCCTCTGCCACGGCTTGTTCGATTTTTTCCATTACAGACTCAGTGAAGTATTCTTCAGGCTTCTCGTAAACGTGCTTGGCGAACACAGAAGCTACTTCATCGGGAAACTTGTACCTAGAACCAGTTTTCTCAACAATGCCTTTGCTTTCAGCAAACTCAAGAACACCATGCCACTTGCTAAGTCCGGTCTTGTAGTTAAGAAGAAGTTCTACCTGTGAATTTTCTTTACTCAGTCTAGACTTATTCATTTTCACAGTAATGATATTGCCTGTGAAATCTGTACCCTCTTTGACCTTTTTCTTAGAAAGAAAGGCAATAGTTGATGCAGCAAACTTAAGACCAGATCCACCGCCCATTTCTTTTGTTGGAACATAAGAGCCTATAACCTGATATACGTGGTTGGTAATTAATAGAGGAACCTTAGCACGGGCAAGCTTCAAGGTCAGAGTTCTAAAAGTTCCCTTAATAACCTGAGATTTGGTCATGTCTCGGGTATCTTTACCATCATGAGAGTCTTGCATCTCTTTGTTGGTTGACATCATACCCAAAGAATCAAGCACCATCATCATCGGAGGCATTTCATCCTCTTTGGTTCCTGCTGCCATGTATTTGTCTAAAAACTTCAAAGAGTGAGTGCGGAAAGATTCAATAGTATCTGGTTCAGCTAGGATAACTCTGTTTACATCAATTCCTCTCTCCTCCATCATCTGCTTTGTTACTGCAGCTTCTGTATCGTAATACACGACACCTGATTTAGGATTAGCCTTCAAAAACTCTCTAACAGCAGACAACACAAAGAATGTTTTGCCTGTTGCAGGATCCCCAGCAAAGGCAGTTACCTTGTTGTTTGGAATGCCGCCATAAAGACTACCAGAAAGAACTGCATTCAACATATAACAACCCGTGTCAATGTATCCGGTAAACTCAGCAGCACCTTCACCATCGGCCAAAATACTACTATCGACATCTTTCACTTCGTCAGCGAGATTTCTAAAAAAATCACTCATCACAAACTCCTATAAAAATGGAAGGGTGTTTCTCTTTTCGTGTTCCCATCCTACAGCATTGAGGATGGCTTTCATAGGCTCAAGAT
>Ga0208917_1001086_pt1 | contig 13647 bp, 10 predicted proteins | sample DEB08_DNA_10_FD_185500 | JGI IMG/M metagenome (GOLD analysis project Ga0208917, IMG submission 185500) | Aqueous microbial communities from the Delaware River and Bay under freshwater to marine salinity gradient to study organic matter... | ecosystem: Environmental > Aquatic > Marine > Coastal ...
AAAATGGTGCAGGATACGGCACTATAAAAAGTTCAGACTTTGGCATTTTGTATCTGGATGCTGATGCAGGAAATACCGTAGCTTCTAGTTCTATGCGTTTTCGTGTTGACGGCTCCGAAGCAATGCGCATCGACAGCTCTGGCAACGTGGGCATTGGGACGAGTTCGCCTAGTAATGCACTTACTCTAGATAGTGCGGCAGGGGGTACATCTGGCTTGAGAATAACAAGCACAGAAGGTTCTGGCTTCCGCATCAGAGCAGAATCAGCAACCACAACAATGCTAAATGTTGACAGTGGCGAATCTATGTTATTTGGCACTGGCGGCACAGAACGTATGCGCATCGACACCAGTGGCAACGTGGGCATCTCTACCACCACAACAACAAGAGCAAGACTAAACATAGATACTGACGGAACGAATACTTCTGCTGGGTACGGTATTGCTTTAACAAACACGGCTGGCGGCGGTTCTACTTGGACGCTTCAATGCGGAGACCACGCTGTAAATAACGGCGCGTTCACTATCCGCGAAACTGGTATTAGTGGAACAACATATTTAAAACTAGGGTCTGGAAACGGCTATTTAACTGCGGCGGGGGTGTATGCGCTAACTACCGCATCTTCTGCAAATGTCAATGTCGATGTAAATGGAGCAATAGCACGTTCAACATCTTCACTGCGTTATAAAAACACAGTTAACGATGCCACTCACGGCCTGACTGAATTGCTTGCATTGCGTCCTGTTACTTACAAAGGTAATAACGATGGCGATACAGTCTTTGGCGGCTTGATTGCTGAAGAAGTCCACGATGCTGGCCTAACAGAATTTGTAACATACAATGAGGATGGCGAACCAGACGCACTGGCGTATGGTAATATGGTGTCGCTGTGCATTAAAGCCATTCAGGAACAGCAAGCAACAATCACAGCACTTGAGGCTCGCATAGCCGCATTAGAAGCCAACTAACAGGAGTAAATTATGGCAACCTACACTTGGGATTTCCCACAAATCGACACAGCCCCCACAGAGGGTTCTTTAACAGATGTAGCCAAGTCAGTACACTGGCGGCTAACAGCAACGCACGACAGCGCAACGAATGACGAAGGCGCACCGCTTTCTGTTAGCGCATATGGCAGTGCTGGTGTTGGCGAGGCTAATGCCGACAGCTTCACAGCGTTTGACAGCCTGACACAGGAACAGGTGAAGGGCTGGGTGCTGGCATCACTGGACAAGACCGAAGCTGAATTACAGGCGATGCTTGACCAACAGTTAGATAACCTAATTACGCCACCGATTGTGGGCAAACTTCCATCGGGGTGGTAAGCAATGGAAATGACCAACCTCATTGATATGCTTCTTGGTGTCATCGTAGCTGGTGGTGCGTGGTTCTTGGTAGGCATGAGCAACGAACTCAAGCGTCTGACCATCCTTGTGAACAGGACACGTGAAGACTACGCAACGAAGACAGAGTTACGTGACGACATGGATAGATTGATGGAAGCAATTCACAGGTTGGAAGATAAGCTGGATAGAGTGTTGCAGGGGAATAGATAATGGCAATGTTTAAAGCATTTAAACCTAGTGGCATGGAAAAGATTGCACGTGCTATGGGTTATTCAGGCAATATGCAGGGCTTTCAAGATTACCTTGCTCAAGACCCTATGCGTCAACATCAAATGCAAACATACCAACAGAAGGCTATGCAGATGGCTAAAGGTGGTATGGTACGTAAGAAGTATCAAGAGGGTGGCGGTGTAACAAAAGATGGTGGTTTATTGGGGCAACCCTTTCAACAAAACTATCAATCTGCTCCTATGTATGAGCAGTTTAAGCAGTCAGACTATTACAAAAACATACCACAAATAGGTGCAGCGGTAACAGGTTCTAGCACTATTGATGGCCAAACCTATAACTTTCCTTATGCTAGTGAAGCAAGTGCATATAATAATTATATGAAAAGTTTAGGTAGTTATCAAGTAGGTAGTCCACTAAATCCAAATGCTGCACCACAACAAGGTGTAGGTAAGTCTAGCGGTACTACTATGGGTGGGCCACTTGATGGGCCATTAAAGTTTGAACAAGTAGCACAGCCCGTGTCGTCATCATATGGAGCAGGATTTCGTCAACCCGGTGACATGGGCAGATACGTAGCGTTCAATGACCCCGGTCAACCGGGAGCAGGATTTGCTAACGCAGCAGAATATGAGGCTGCTCAACAACAGGGTAATGTACTTGGTATGCCCTATGACCCAAGATTTATGGATAAATTTCCACGACCTACATCAACAACTGACCCACGTATAATAGCAGATGGGCCGGGCAATCTTGCACAAGCACAGAACCAACGTCTAGCACCATGGCTGGAAGGTTATGATTTTTTTAATCCCAATAAAACATTAGAAGAACGTAGTGCCGAAATCCAAAGACTTGAACGTGAATACAAGGCGGCTAATCCTAATTGGGAACAAGAGTTAAGGACTATGGCTGATGATACGCCTATTCCATTTGTTACACCACTTCCTAATATGCAACAACAAACAACCACACCTGCTGCATATCAACCATTGCCACAACCATATACAGAACTTCCACAACAGCAAACATACACATATGATGATGCGTACATTCAAACCCTTATAGACCAACTCGGAACTGCCGAAGCTCCGGGGTTTGATGCTCAAGACTATGTTCGCATAGGAAATACGGTATATCCCAGCAATATCGAAGCTGGAAAGTATCTTGGAGCAGGTCAAACGGTTTATGGTGGAAACACGGCAGGGGGTACTGGTGGCGGCGCATATGACGTTCATCCATATAGAAGATTTCTCAACTTTGATTATATGCAAAGTGAAGGTATACAGTTTTATGTCAAACCCGGTGCGAGTGGACGAGAAGTAGAACTAGGCCTTTCCCAATCAGTGCCGGAATTGGTAGTAGGGCCTAACCGCTATGACCTCAAAAGCGACAGGGCACAGAACTACCTCAAACAATACGAACTGTGGAAGCGACAGAAGGCAGCGAGGAAATCTGCTGCACAGAAAGCATCAACGACAGATGCTCAACAACAGGGTAATGTACCGGGTAGTCGTATTCCATTTACAAGTGGGCTATCTCTACCTGCTGGTGGTATATACAATGATAATCTAATAGACCCATATCAGCAGTATCGTCAAAATGTAGAAAGATTTTCGGAAACTGGTACGTTTAAAAATCCAAACATTCAAATTAAATTTGATGCAATGACAGAGGCACTTAAACAAGACGACTCTGATGACCCATTTGGCACAAAGAAAACACAAGCCATTACAGACTACATAAAAACAATATATACGGGTCCAATAACTCTTGCAGATACAGGTGCTACAGGACTTGGTGCTAATGAGTTAACACCAGAATTTCAACAGTTTGCACGAAATGTAGGCATAACCATAAAACAGGGACTTGCTGCAGACGGACCAAAAGTTTTTGAATTAGCAGCAGGAAGTCCAATTGCAACAATTCCGGGTTATCTTCCACCTGCACCTTCCGGACCAAGTGTAGCAGACGTAACAATTGGTCAAATGTATCAGCCAGCACTGCCAGAAGGTGCTGTCACACAAGCTGCTGCTACACCTCTTGCTCAAGAACAAATGATTGACCCCAGAACTGGCACAGTTACTGGTGCTGTTTCTGTGCCTACCACTGTGGCTGGTACAGCTATGGCTGTTCCTGCGCAAGAACAACAGGCAGCCCAAATGCAAGCTGCTCAAGTTGCTCCTGCAGTAGATAGTGCTTTAGCATCTACACAAGCAGCACAGGGTACTATAGACCCACGTGCTGAAGTTATAGCTGCACAGCAAACAGCATCTAGTGTAGGCAATGTAACTGCCGCACAAGGTCAAGCTGTACTTATTGATAATCCAGTTCAGCGTGAAATCCAAGCTGGTGAATTGATTAGTGGTGCTGCTGCAGATGCTAATAAAGCTGCGCAGTTTACTGAACAGGTACAAGCTGCTGAAGCTACACCAAGCACACAAGCTACCGTACAAGGGCAATTAGCACAACTTACTGCTAACTTTGATGCGAACAACCCACCTGCATGGGCTGCTGGTGCATTGCGTAATGCTACTGCACAGATGGCTGCACGAGGTTTAGGTGCAAGCAGTCTTGCTGGTCAGGCTATTATACAAGCTACTATGGAATCCGCATTGCCTATTGCACAGGCAGATGCAAGTATTTTTGCTACATTTGAACAACAGAACTTGACAAACCGTCAGCAACGTGCTATGTTAGCTGCTCAACAACGTGCGCAGTTTATGGGTCAAGAGTTTGACCAAGCATTTCAAGCAAGAGTAGCTAATGCTGCAAAGATTAGTGATATTGCTAATCAGAACTTTACTGCTGAACAGCAGGTACAGTTAGAAAACAGTCGTGCTGCTAACACGATGAACCTGAACAATCTGTCTAATAAGCAAGCACTTATAATGTCTGAAGCTGCTGCACTTGCTCAGTTGGATACGCAGAACTTAAGCAATCGTCAGCAAGCAGCAGTACAAAATGCACAGAACTTCTTGCAGATGGATATGCAAAACCTGTCTAATAAACAACAGACAGAAATGTTTAAGGCACAACAACGTACACAGGCATTGTTTAATGACCAAGCTGCTACCAATGCTGCTGCACAGTTTAATGCTACAAGTGAAAATCAGGTTAATCAGTTCTTTGCTAATCTGGCAAGTCAAGTGTCACAGTTTAATGCTACACAGGCAAATGCACAGGCACAGTTTAATGCAGGTCAGGTAAATACAGTTGAACGCTTTAATGCTGAACTAAACAATCAGCGTGACCAGTTTAATGCTACAAACCAGCTTGCTATTGCACAGAGTAATGCAGTGTGGCGCAGAGAGATTGCTACGGCTGATACTGCTGCCGTTAACCGTGCTAATGAATTAAATGCAAATGCCATACTAGACATGAGCAAAACCGCTTATGACAATCTGTGGACATACTATGCTGATACAATGGAATGGGCATGGGAATCTGCAGAAAGTGAATTAGAAAGACTTAACAATCTTGCAATAGCGAACCTTGATGCTGACGCAGCATCGGCAGCATCTAGGGCTGCTTCAAGTAGTGCTGCTGGTTCTGCTCTTGGTAATTTAATCGGCACACTTGGTAGTGCTTGGATTCGTTGGTGTTGGGTGGCACGTGAAGTCTATGGTCCAGAGAATACAGATTGGCTTGTATTTAGAGATTGGATGTTAAATAAAGCACCTAATTGGCTACGCAATTTATATGGCAAATATGGTGAATCTTTTGCATCTTACATTAGTAATAAACCAAAACTTAAAAAGGTTATAAAATTTGCTATGAATAAAGTTGTTAAGAAACATAAAAAGGAGTACACTAACTATGTTAAATAATCCTGCTCCAGTAATATATCAAAATATGATGAATGCTATGCAAAATGAACAGGAAAATACCAAACCTGTTACTGAGCGTGGTGGTCTTCTTGGTCCAAAGAAAAGTATGGCAACTAAAAACACATCAGCTTTAAATCAACCAGCTAATCGTGTTATGGAATATATGAAAGCAATTCAAGCTAAACGACAGGAACTAAAAGACAATGGCAATTCCTAGTAAACCTAATGCTCCACTTCTTGATGGTCCAATTCCCGGTCAAAACTTAACTGCTGAATTGGGTAGTCGTCCGTGGCAAACACCGCCACAGTTTACTACTGTCGAAGAAGCATTAGACTATTATATTCCTAGATTACAATCAGATGAAGTGACTGAGCAGTTGCTTGATGTGCTAGAAATGGGTGTGCCAGTTACTACTGTAGCAAATACTATGCAGCTTGCAAGTGTCATGGAAGGCAAGCATAGTGTTGATGTTGGTATGCTTGTATTGCCTGTGCTAATTGAAATGATTATGTTGATTGCTGACACAGCAGGTATTGAATATGAAACTGGTCTGCAAAAAGATAGAACAAAGGTACGTGGTTCTCTTGTGAGTAAGGCACTTAACCGTCTTCAAAGTGAAGGTGATGAAGAAGAAATGTCTATGACAATGGAAGAACCAGAGGATACAGAAGAAGCACCAGAAGAAATGACTGGTGGGTTAATGAGTCGGAGAGCGTAAATGGCATTTCTTGGATTAGGTTCATTTGGTACTGGTCTTGTAACTGGTCTTGCTGAAAGTGCAAATAAAGCACTGCAAGAAGACATGGACAGAATTAATCGGCGCATTGATACTATTTCAGAGTATCGTGTTAAGAAAGCTATTGCTGAACAAGAAGAACGTGCTGCTGAAGTTAAAGAAGTTGAAGATTTGATTAAGCAAGGTTCAAAACTGTTTAAAGACAATCCTCGTGCTACAGAATATGCTGCTACACTTTTAGATAAGTATGGTATTGATGGGTATAAAGCATTACTTCCAAAAATGCAGGAAGCACAATTTAATAATGGATTAAACATATCAAACTATTTTGACATTGCACAGGTATCTGATGTTACTACAGGTACAGCAAAACCACTAACTATTAATGATTATGCAGAAGCATATATTGGTGGTAATGTTAAAGTGCCTGATTACAAACTTCCTGCAGAGGCTATGCCAGACGCAGGTCTTGTCGGTGCAATCTTTGGTGACGTAGACATTTCAGGACGCATTCAAAAGCGTTATGAATCTGATATCGCTGCAGTTGGATACGATATGGATATTGAAGTTCCTGATGTAACACTTGGCGATATTACATTTGATAGATTTAAGTTTGACGTTGACACTGCAGCTACTTTTGATGACAGAGTAAAATTATATCAAGACAAATTATCTGATATAAATTTATCAGAAGAAGAAATATTAAAAACTGAAAAAGGTTTTGATGCACTGCTTTCAACCGCCGCAAACAGTCGTAGTAGAGATAGTCAAACTAAAGCATTGTATCTTCAGTTAGACCGTTCTAACCCCGGTTCAGAAAAAGCACAAAGCATTGTACAGCAAATTGCTAACATCAGACGTGATGATAGGCTTGAAAGAGCGATAGCAATGGGAGATGAAGGTTTAGGTGATGTTCTTCAGATAGAAGCAGAACAGGCTTGGGCTAAGTATAAAGCAAATCCAACTGATGAAAATCTTCAAGCATTTAAGGACAAGAAAAATGAACAAAACCTGTTTTCAACAGGACGTGGTATTTCCTTAAATGACCAGTTGCAAGACATTCAAAGTCAGATGATGGGCATAGAAGATAGAAACAGCCCTGCTTACTTAGCGTTAGAAGAACAGGCAAAGAAAATACGCCGTGTTGGTGATGCTGGTCTTACTCCTACTGTAAATCAATACGCTTCTGCTGATGCTCTTGTAAGACAAGAAGCTGAGAATTTATCTTTAGCAAATCCAATTGTAACGTCTGATGCGTACATAGATTCTAAACGGCTGTTAGAACAGGGTTTTACTCTTAGTAGACTTATGGAAGTTAACGCAGATGCATATGCAGCATATCAAGCAGCTAATCAAGTTATTTTGTCTAATAGAGAACAGGCATTTAATAACTTAATTACTGCTATGCCTGATGATATTGGTCTACGTGCTTACGGTGTTGCAAACGGACTAGTGGAACAACCATCTGTAACAGTTACTCCGACTGGTGACTTACCAGTACCTGTGCCTTCAGATGTTACTGATACAACCGTACCTACCGTTGATGACCAAACATCACAAGCTATTCCTACAGATATGAAACCTACACCTGTAACTGATGTTCAAATAACTGAAACTCAGGCTGGAGAAGAACCAGAAATGATTGAAGTAGACAAAACAAAAGATAGTTTTGTTATTACTGATGAAAAAGGTGAAGATAAAACTGTAAATGTAGGAGAAGTAGAATTTGAAATAAAAGATGGTGGTAGAGTTATTGGTGTAGACAGAAGAACACCTACACGCGAAGAAGTAGAAAATATGTTAAAGGTATATCCTACTACTACTAGAGGACCAAACAACGGTGTTTCCAAATACTTGAAAGCTATTCAAATGGAATTAAGAAAAGAAGAAAACACAAAAACATTTCAAGATTTCTATAGTGATGCCGTAGCCTTTGGTTATCCACAAGAATGGCTTGACAAATTAATGAGTGAAGCAAAACGACAGGATGCTGGCCACAGGGCTTTAAAAACCGTAAACTATGTACCTTTCTTATCTTTACCTGAATCTCCAGTACCAGAAGAAGGTGTTATGTAAATGAGCATTTTGCAGAGAGCAGCGCAGCCCTCTTTAGAAACCTCATCTCTTAACTATAACGCTCTAAAAAATAATTCAGCTATTCGTGAAGCTGCTGTTCGTTTTACACAAGAGCGTTTAGGATATGACTTATCTGAAGATGAAGCCATTGATGAGTTCATTGAACACTTTCGTTCATTTGATGTGAATGAATTAACGGCTGGTGCTGACTACAATTATGTGTCAGGGTTAGCTGCTGATGCTTCAGGTGAAACTAGTCAATCTGATAAGGTAAGAGAAAGAGCAAAACAAAAACTTTCCGACTACCAACTCCTTTACCAATCTTATAATGAACTTCCAGCTTTTGATGCTCCCGGCGCAACTCTTGATTACATAGAGGGACTTGCTACTGCTCCATCTACCTATATAGGTTTAATTCCCGGTATAGGTATTGGTGCTAAAGCAGGTTCATATGCCGCAACTCAAGCTGCTAAACAAGCTGTTAAAGCAACTCTTCGTGGTACTATGAAGAAGAATTTTATGACACGTGCTGCAAGTGTTGCTGCAGCAAATCCTGTAAAAACCACTTTAGCCGTAGAAGGTACTGCTGGTTCTCTCCAAAACATAGCACAACAAAAAACAGAAATGGAAATTAATTTCCGTGACGATTATAGCGTTTCAGAAACAGCACTTGCTTTTGGTTTAAGTGGTGCATTACCTGCTGCTATGGTTCCCGGTGCAGTTAAAGGTGGTTTGTCTCGTTTGACAAATGCTAAAGATGAAGAGTTATTGGCTAAAGGTTGGGAAGCATATAACAAGAAGAATAAAAAAGCTAATAAAGCGGCAGAAGATACAATCTTCAATACTGATGCCGAAATTACAAACAGCATTTTAAGAGAAGCACCAGAATTAAAGGATGCATTGTCCCCTATTGTTACGTCAGAAGGTGTAAAAAAAATCCTTATGAACGATGTAATAGAAGCTGGTAGAACAATTAGTGGTAAAAAAGCACTTGACCCTCAAGCGGTAGCAGAGGGTGAAGAAAAGTTTGCTAGAATAGCAAAAGAAAAAGGATTGTTTGTGGAAAAAACACCTCTTATGGAGCGTGATGAAGCCATGAATTTAGGTATTCTTTCTACGCGACTTGATGAGGGTGACCCTTATTTTGCATTATCTTTTCAGAGGGACAAGGTGCGTAGAGTTTTAGCAGTAGGCACTGAGATTCTAAAGAAAGGTAGAAAAGTTACATTCAAAGATAAGAATGGGCGTACCAGAACAAAAACTGTAAAAGGTTTAATGGAAGGTGAAAGAATATCTTCAGCTATTTCTGATGTCATTAGGCAAATGGATACAGCTAATTTAGATGAGTTAGCTGGCACAAAGTTTGCACAGGAACTTTTGGAAAAGTATAACCTGACAAACGATGACCTTGGCAAGATGTTTATGGCAGATGTCTCTCGTGCTGCTAAAACAATGGCAGACTACAGTCAGGCTTCACGTGTCTTTCGTGCTGTTTCTAATGCTGCTAACACAAATTTGTTTGGTATTGAAAGTACAGTAAAGAAACAACTCGATGATATACAAAAGAAAATAGACAATGGGGATATTCGTCAGGCTCTTCGTGATACAGAAAAGGTAGCAGACGAGGCTGGTAAAACAATTATGGATAGAGTAAGAGCAGCAGATACTGTTCGTCTTGCTGCTATGACATCACAGACCGCTACTACATTTAGAAACCTTATGAGTGGGTACACCAGAGTAGGCTTAGATACTGCATCAAAAATACTTGAAACTGGTATTACTCGTGGTTTACGTGGCTTAAAAGGTGAAAGAGTCGTTTCTGTTCCTAACGATGAAGCACTTGCATTATTAGTAGGCATGTCAAATACAAAGCAAACAGATGCTATCGTTACCATGTTTGAGGTTGGGTTTGCTAATAAAGCTGACCAACTCTTTCGTGAATTGAGGGATGTGACAGCAGCAGGTAAAACAGGAAAGCAAGAGGGGTTTGGCATAAAAACTGCTCGTAACCTAAATGCATTAAACACTCTATCAGACAACATGTTTAAGAAAGCAGCCTTTGTTACCTCGCTTAAAAAACAACTTAATGATTTATATCGTAAGGTAGAAACCGATGATGTATTTCGTGAAGCATATTTAAAAGACTTAGGTAAAGATGCTGTAGATGTAAATGACTTTAACCTTGTTAAACTTGTAGAAGATGGCAAGTTTGTTTCTACTTTTAATTCTAAGGAAGGTAAAGAAGCCTTAGACAGAGCAATCAAAGATGCTTTGTACTTTACTTATCAGAAAACACCAGAAAGCGGTGTAGGTAAATTGTTTATTGATGTGATGCATAAAGCACCATTTTTAACTACTTCACTTGTGCCGTTCCCACGATTTATTGTAAATGCTATGCAGTTTACATTTGAATATGTGCCATTGCTTACAGCAACAGAAGCAGCTGCTAAAATAGTAACTGGCAGAAGCGGTGAGGTATTAAACGCTAATCGTATATCAAAAGCAATGGTTGGCACAGGATTGCTATATGGTGCTACTGCTTTTCGTGAAAGTGAGTATGCTGGTGAAAAATGGTATGAAGCTAAACTTCCAAATGGTCAGACATTTGACCTGCGTCCATTCTTTCCTGCCGCACCGTTTCTTTATCTAGGTGAATTATGGAAAACAAAACGTGCTAATGACCAAGCACGTAAGGAATACGAAGAGCAGGGTAAAGACCCTAATTTAGCACCTGTAAAGCCTTATCAGGGTGATGTTGATAGTGTCTCTGCATTTTTCCAAGCATTGTCTGGAACTCAGTTTAAAGCAGGTTTTGGTATTTATGCCATTGATGGTGCTATCAGAGATTTGTCACAAGTTACACCTGCTGATTATGAAAGTACCACTGGTTCTAAAAAGATTGACCAGATTTTAGGTAATTTTGTTGGTAATATTGCAAGCACCTATACAATTCCACTTACTATGGGACAGGATTTATATAACACTTTCCTTGCACCAGATTCAGAAAGAATTGTTAGGCAGACAGGAACAGAAGACTTGTCTGACTTGATTATACGCAGGACATTATCTCGTGTTCCCGGCAACTTTAAAATGCAAGAGATTTTAGCTAACTCCATTGGCTACGAAGCTGCAGATATTTATGAATCACCGACAAGAGAAGAACCACTTCGTAGAACAGCACCTATTACAAGACAAGCTGCAGGTATTCTTTTGCAGGAAAGACGTTCTTTCTTTGAACAAGAAATTAACAGACTTGGTATTAAAAGAAATCAAATCACTAGAAAAACAGGTAATGTAAAAGCTGACCAAATAATTAATATGTTCTTTGGTGAATATGTAACTGACTACATTGTACCTGTTCTTGAGAATAGTGATATTTATAAAGATTTGCCAGATGACCAAAAGAAAGACTATATTCTTGCTTTAATAAATGATTATAAGCAGGATGTGTACAAAACATCTAGGGCGTTTTCATATATACAAAAGAGAAATACCAAAGGCATTGATGTTATGGCACGTGCTGACTTTAACTCTAGGTTTGGTCCTGCTGTTACAAGACAAGCACTTGAACAATACCATCGTATTCATGGTAAACCTACTCAAGACAAACCCTATGACTATCATGAACTAATAGATATTGCATCTGCCATAAGTAAGTTGGGTTCTGCAGTTAAATAAAAAAGAGGGGTGGCACTTAAACCACCCCTTTAGTTTTTTGGAGATTTACTATTTTTTAGAAAGGAGTGTGTCTAGCGATTATCGCCAGACCCACTTATTGTACCACGTTCTTTTCTGGAATGCAACTTATTAATGTTGTTTTCCATCACATGTCCTAAATTCATACCTACTTCTTTTGCTAACATGGCGCAATACCAAAGTACGTCACCAATCTCGTATCCAATCTCAATCTTCTTCTGTTCAAGTGTTTCTTTATCTGCCCCATCACGAATAAGTTTCTTCACCTTATTTGCAATCTCACCTGCTTCCCCTGTCAGCCCAAGAGTAATGTACTCAAGGGCTTTTTCTTTTGGAAAGATAGCAGTTTCAGATGCCTTCTGTTGATATTCTGTCGCTGTAATTGTACTCATGCCTCTCCTTTCCATAAACTGTTTAGCTTCCTGTTCTAACCTCATCCTGTGTACTCTCCTTGAATGCCTTAATTACGTCTGATGAGAACAACTTTTGTAGGTTAAGCAGGTACATGCGTGATGCATTGTTATCCCCACCTGATACACTACGTTTGTAATCAAGGTTGTTGATGATACGCTTTAAGCTGTTTGTGTCAAACACAATGGTAGCAAAGATGTCCTCACCAATACACAGATTATGAAACCAGTAATCCGATTCAGTGGCATTAATACCACTAGGCTTGCCGTAACATTCGTATTCAATTGCGATGTTACCTGTCTTTTGCCAGACATCTCTTTCACTCTTCACTTCAATCTTTTTATCTTGAAGCATATCAGCTACTTGTTTTTCACGTACCTTACCATACTCAAGGTCAATGTCAAACTTTTTCCTGTCCTCAATCTTCGGTTCCAGATTTTCCATCTTCTACTGCTCCTTCCGCTTGTGTTTTCAGTAAAGTAGTCAGCGATTGTGAGAACATATTTTGTGCTGCACGTAGTTGGTCCAATTCAAATTGAGCATTTAGAATTTTATTGTTCAATGCTCGTAGTTGATTGACTGCATACTTCTGCTGGTCAGTCATATCATTTACGTTATACTCTACATCATCAACTGTGATGATATCATTTGGTTCTGTTGTCATTGTATTTCTTCTCCTTCCTCTGCTTTGTACTCTGGATGATGCTCACTGACTGCCTTTTCAAGCAGTGAGATAAGCCCTTCGTTAATGAGTGCTTTCTTTGCTTCTTCGTCACACTCAAATATTACAGTTGCTGAACCATCTGGGTGGTCAACTACATCTTTTATATCAATCATGCCTACCATTGTCAACTCCTAAACCTGTGTCTAAAGAACACAATTAAGTTGATGACAGTGTTGGTTGTAATCATTACAAGTATCCACCACTGCCACCATAACAAGTCTAATCCACTACACTCTATCACTACGCAGCCGTTAAGTCAACAACTTCACAGACACCTGCTGTGCAAGCCAACTCCCTACCACCTGATGTAGTGTCTTCCTTTTCAAACTCAGGTAACTTACTCCAGTCTACACTATCTGGCATTTGTGTCAAGAACTTTTTATATTGTTCTTCATCAATGTCCTGATAAGGTGCTTGCTGATATGTATGTTCACTGTGTGGCAAGAAGCTAATGCCTGACACATTATCAAAGTGTTCATAGACCCATGCCCCAACTTCCATCCACTCATGTTCCTTTACAGAGATAGTGACAGAAGGTTTATGTTCACACCAATGCAATTGATATATCAACCACAACTCTAACTGCTCAATAGCTGACA
>Ga0208917_1001097_pt1 | contig 13589 bp, 10 predicted proteins | sample DEB08_DNA_10_FD_185500 | JGI IMG/M metagenome (GOLD analysis project Ga0208917, IMG submission 185500) | Aqueous microbial communities from the Delaware River and Bay under freshwater to marine salinity gradient to study organic matter... | ecosystem: Environmental > Aquatic > Marine > Coastal ...
ATTTCTGTTGATGGCACACCTCTAGAAAATGTGATGGACATCAATAAATATTTATTACTCCGCGACATTGAAAAAGTAACTGTCAGGAGAAAGGAAGGATCAATTACTACCCTCACTATTCCTGAAGATGTAGGTTCTAAAATGTTCGAATCTGGTGAGCTCATTCCACTGAATCCTGTTATTCCTGCAGTTATAGACAGCATTATCCCAAACTCACCTGCCGCAGTAGCAGGACTTCAATCCAATGATAAGATTTTAGTTTTGAATGGTACAAAAGTTGAAAATTGGACCGATTTCCAAAATACAAAAATTGAAGAAACTCATACTGTAGAGATAATCTATGAACGAAACCGAGCCAAGGACACCCTTTCACTTACTACAAACGCCGATGGGACGCTAGGGGTCTTTCCAAAAACAGATTTTTTAAAGTTTAATTGGGTAGAGTTGACCCTAGGAGAAAGCATCGTACAGGGGTTTGATTATGGGTATTGGACATTACGAGATTATGTCACCCAATTTAAATATATTTTCACCCCAAAAGGAGCCTCACAATTAGGTGGATTTGGAGCAATAGGAAATATGTTCCCCAGTGTTTGGGATTGGAAAGGGTTTTGGTCAAGTACTGCTCTGATTTCTATCATTTTAGCCTTTATGAACATCTTACCCATTCCTGCATTGGATGGAGGCCATGTGATGTTTTTGTGTTATGAGATCTTAACTGGAAGAAAACCCAATGATAAGTTTATGGAGTACGCACAGATGTTTGGCTTTTTTCTCTTGCTCTCCTTGGTTCTTTACGCAAATGGGAATGACTTGTACCGGGCAATTTTTAATTAAAATTTAATCCATTTTTAAAGTTTCTGCTTCTACTTCAAATAGGATTTCGTTTTTTCGGTTTAGGAATTTATAGGGTGAATTATAAACCAAAAGAAGAGGTGCCCCTTTAATTTTAATCTCATTTTTTTCTGAAAGGATACGAAGGGTATTGGTTGCTTTTCGTACAACCCAGTCTAAAGCATACCCTCCAAAACTATAGGCTATAAAATATCCTGAAGGGGACTCATACACCTCCACCTTTTCTGAACCAGCTGCTGGAGTGTATTCTTTTTTCATCGCCCGAGGCAATACAAATTCCATCACTTCATTTCCTGTGTTGTCTTCTCCCATATAGACCGGAGTAGTCATAGCAATCTTTTCATTTGCGGCGTTATCTCCTGAAATGTAGCCAAATAAAGCCCTAAAACCATCCACTCTAGAGGATTTGATTTTCATCACTGGAGGATAGTAGCGCAACTCTGCTTCCTCTATTTTTTTTATTAGGTCGTACTGTTGGGTTTCATATTGCTGTGCCATAAGAGAGGAAAGGTGAAAAATGCCAATGAGTATCGTTAGAGTTATTTTCATTTGAAATGGTAGTGCTTCTTTTTTAGAGCCAAAGGTAGCCTTCGTCCTGAGTTTGAGCAAATGAACCTTCAATTGCACCTAAAATTATTTTAAAATTTGTTTTTGAAATGCTGAAATGCGTTTATATTTGCAGCTCTTTTGTTGATCTTCAACATTAAGATATTCCTCCTTAGCTCAGTTGGTTAGAGCATCTGACTGTTAATCAGAGGGTCCTTGGTTCGAGCCCAAGAGGAGGAGCTAGCCTAACCGCTACACTACACACCAACTAACCTAAGGCCTCTACAATAAATTGTAGAGGTTTTTTCTTTTCATTAGTTACCATTAAAAATAAAGAAAAAAGAGGAATATTAATATTTAACTGACAGTTATTTGACAGTTTTATTAAGTTGATGTGAAATGAATATTATTTATGATGATGTAGTCATTTTAAAAAATTCAAAGCACCTAGTCATCATTTGCTCCAAGTTCGATTCTTAGGGAGGGTATAACTATTATTTGACGTTTAAGACTTAATCAAAAACCTCAACACCCTATATTTACTGACCTGAACACTTTATAGCTAATGCAGTTATATAATATATAAACTGTTTAGCTTTATGCGTCAGAAATCTCGGTTCGGGTTAAACATTAGAAGGTAGTAGAATGGGAAGCAGAGATACTACCGCTTCAACCTAAAGGCAACGAAGCTCTGTACTTGCGTAGACAAGTGGAATGCTGAGGAGAGTTAACTACGTAAAGCTCTCTGTCTGAAATGCGAGGAACTCAAAGGAGTAAGCATATATTAACAGACTGGTGCCTTAGGGCTACCTATGTCTGTTAAGCTCAGAATCTAAAGAAGAAGCATATAGTTTAGTATAAAGATTAATAGTGAGCGAAGGGCTTAAAGACCCGTAGCGAACAATATATAGTAGTTAAATAAGATTATGACAAGATACACAGAACAGATATTAATAAGATTAGAGAAAGGTCAGAATGAAGTTTTAAAGAGGGATGCAGATAAGTTTGGTTTAACTGTATCATCTTACGTTAGGTTGAGGTTGTTTAATGGTGATTTGATTGATTTAACGTAAAATGAATATATGATAAGCTGAGGTATAGGGTTTAATTAAATCAACGGTGTATCCTCTTCATTAAGTTCAGAGAGTAATTTGTATCTTGCAATTTGTTTCAAAAATTCTAAATAATGAGACTTTCGCTATCCCTTTTATCCATTTGCATTTTATCATTTGCACTTATTTATAGTTGTTCAAAAGAAAATGATGATTTAGTTGAAGTGCAATTTATATGTACTGTTGACTATGTTGAATTTACTTCTGATGTTTCTGCTAATGTAAAGTTTGATGTTATAGTTGATGGTATTAGCGATTCTTACATTGCGAAACATTCTTACTCAACTCAAAACTCAAATTATTTAATAGGAGATAATATTGTCAATATTTACAACTTCATTCAAAATGGGAATGAGGCAAGTTTTGATTTTGAATATGGTTTAAATTTAGGAGCATTTTGTGCTGAACTATTTCCGAATATCCCTGCACACGAGCATAATCCTTTTGCTGCGGAAGCAATCAAAGATTTGAATGATAAGAATCTTGGAAAATGGAAAATTAAAAAGAAAACTACACTAAAAAGTATTGATAAACAATAAATCAAAATTTTATATTTAGGAAATGAATTATATTTTTTATTCAATTTTAATTCTTACTGTAATTATTTCAATTCTTTTTTGGTATGCCTCCTACTCTACTAAAAGTGGGTTTGCAATTGACCAAAACAATAATCAAATACCTGATAAGTGGGAAAAGATTAAAATCATATTCAAGTTTAAATCATTTGTATACCTATTACTTGGATTTTTATTAGGTTATTTATTTCACTATTTTCAATTTTAATAAATGAATATAAATGCAATCACTTCAGTTTTTGATATTAAGATGCTATTGCTTTTATTAGAGACAATACTTATTTATTTCCTTTACAATAATTATCAAATAAATATAGAGTTAGACTTCACTATTATGAGTGTGGCAATAGTATTCCCCTTGGTATTTTCAATTACAAGTGCATATCAAAGAAGGCAAGATTCAATTAAGGAATTTGCGATTTTTAGAAATAAAATAATTGATTTATCTAATATTTTCTATTCGGTAGATAAAACAAAAAAAACTGATTATGAAAAGTTGTTTTTTTCTTTAGTTGAATTACAAGACATTTTTGTCAGTTATTTGAAAAAATCCACTTCAGATAATAAATACAATAAGGTTAGAGAAAAAAGAAGAGAAATATTTTTAATTATTGACTCCTACAAAAAACTTTACAATGAAAGAGAAAAAGATAGTATTATTAGGGTGAAAAATGAGCTATTTCAAAGTGCAGAAAAGTTAAGGGGGTTAAAAATTCATCCAACCCCAATTTCTCTTAGAAAATACTGTCTAATTTTTATTTTTTTATCGCCGCTACTTTATAATACTCAATTAGTATCTCAAAACATATCCACAGGTTATATATCAGAAACATTCATCTCATTATTAATGAGTATTATAGTTAGCTTTATATTGATAGCTCTTTATAATGTTCAAGATTATATTGAAAATCCATTTGACCAAAAGGGCTTAGATGATTTAAAACTAAATAAAATGGACGTCTCTAAATCTGAGTCTTTGTATTAATAGAATTAAATCATCGGCATATCCTCTTCATTAAGTTCAGGTATTTCTAATCCTCTTAGATAAGTTAGACTAACATTTATAGATGAGTGTCCCATAGCTTTCTGTAGCTTGGTTATACTTCCTGTTCTTTTGAAGACATCTATAGCTCCTGAGTGACGAAAAGAGTAGATTGTAACACTTGGCTCAACTGTTGGATAACATCTCTTAAATCGCCTCCAAATAAGCGAGAAATAGCTCTTATTGTAGGGTTGTTTGCTGTTGGAGAATATGTTGTCTTGATTCTCTCCTTTTACAAGTATTTCTCTTATATATTTTGGCACAGGCACAATTCTGTTTCTCTTTGATTTTACTTTGCTTCCTGTCAGATTAATATGAGTTAAATCATCACTAAAATCTTCCCACTTTAATAGTCTTATTTCTTGATGTGGTCTTAACAAGCAACCATATGTCAAAAAACAGCATATATAGAGGTTATAGTTAAATTCTTTGATTTGATTTAGCAGGAAACGAACATCCCTAATTGGACTATGTAATATCTCAACTTGTTTTCTTGTTTTAAGTTTTGATATGGGTATAGGGAAACCATTATTATGTAAGTAATTCACTAAAACATTTAAATGCCTTCTAACGGTGTTAAAACTTGTATTATTTGAGTATTTAAGGGGAATAGAATCTAAAAATGTAATCGTTAACTCTCCTTTACTTTTAAGTTCATTTCTTAATACTTCAGAAAGCGACTTAAGTGCCTTATAATAAATTTTGGATAACGGTTCTGAAAGTTTATTCTTAATTAGACTATCAAATAACTCTAAATCATTAAGAGGTTTAACAAGTGAATAATTGTTAGAAACTATATAATCATAGGTTTGTTTAGCAAGAGATGTTGCTACAGAGAAGCGTAGTTTAGCAGGATATGAATTTGGATTAATAGTAGATTCAATTAATCTCCCACTAAACAACCTATATCTCTTATTGTTGAGTTTAAAATCAATGTAATATTTACCGTCTTTTCTTTTACAAACTTTTGGATAGGATAGGGTGTTTTTTGGCACTTATTTGGCAATTAAATTAAACTTCTATGTTCAATCTAACTGTAAATGCTTGATGCTCATTGGTTAGTAGCTTTCGCAGAAAGCAGATAGCATCTGACTGTTAATCAGAGGGTCCTTGGTTCGAGCCCAAGAGGGGGAACTCAACTACTTGATTTTCAAGTACTTACAACAGCTTTTAGTGGTTTTCTACTTCAAGCTGTTTTTTTGTTCCCAAAATTGGTCCCAAATAATAGTCCTCAACTACAAAAACCCCTGATTTTGATTCCTTATTTGCGGTAAATTTGAGTATTCAAATCCAATCCAATAAACCACATTTTTAACCAGCAAGGGCATGGACTACCTTAATCTATGCTATTGCATAAACTTAAGAGAATGAATTTATCAAAAGATTACGCAGACTTCTTCCAACAATTACAATGGAACTACTTCGCAACTTGTAGAATAGGTATTCTTTGTATCAGAGAGAGACAAGGGAGATTACAACAACTTACACGTCCATATGCTTATTGGCACTAATACAGACATGACATACCAGGAAGTGAAGTATGGAATGGGGAATGTATCAGTAGGAGACTATCAACCAATCTATGATAGTGAAGCAGTTTGTAAGTATGTTACAAAGCATATAGGTAAAGACGTGGACTATGATATTGTATTTAAAGCTAAAAGTTTCTATCCATCATTAAATCAAATACAGGGGCATGGGTTTTAGAAAATGGTTTTTCTATTGGAACAGGGAGATGTTATTTGATATATAATCCATTCTCTCTATCTTAGAGGCATTAATAATCATAAATCAATTAAAATGAAGAAATTAATTTTACTTTTTGTAATTATTACCACTTTTAGTGTAACGGCTCAAACGAGTATCCGTGTAATAAATCTAGATGTTAAAATGGGGCACGAAGACGAAGTAGCTAGATTATTTAAAAGCTACCACGACGTAGAACGCAAATCAGGAGCCGCAGTACTAAATTCGGTAAACTATTTAGAGGGGGTTACACATCAAGTCATTTTTGCTGGAGATCCTTCAAACTGGGGGGAAAAAGTTGAAAAAACAAATTCAGAATGGGAGGCTTATATAGGTAAATTAAGGACACATTTGAATGCAGCTAACGGAGCTATGGTAATGACAAATCTTAGATGGAGAAGTGGAGACAGAGAAAAAAGTAAAGTATCAAAAATCTGGGAAGTAATCCCTGAAAATCCAACTCAATTTTTAACGGCATACGATAAATTCATCAAAGCAATTAATGGTATATTAGGCGATAGAATTACTTCAGTAACTTCCATAGATATGGGAGGTTTAGGTGGAACACATTCTACTTCCTTGAGAGGTTCTGATTTAAATGACGTTATTTTATTGGAAAGAGAAATTCAAAAAACCAAAGCTTTTCAAGATTTCATCAAAGAACGAGGTGAGGTTAAACTGGTAAAGAGTTATTTATCTAATAATATTTTTGTTTTTAATCGCAATTAAATTTCTTTTAAAACCCTCCCAAGCGGAGGGTTTTTCTTTTACACCAATGGACACAACCCTAATCCCTTGTAATCCATTGATATCATTGCCTTAAACCTGAGATTCCATTGTAGTGGTTTTAGGGGGGAGTTGTTTGGGGAAAGTGTGGATACGTGATGACAATCTATCTACTAATTCGTTCTAAAAGCATAAACTCCAGAACTGGATTGATTGCCGTTAGCGTCGATCGCAATAATTTTCCAATAGTAAGTCACATTACTCTCCACTTCCACCTCCAAGAGGGTTTCTGCTGATTGATACTCTATCGTATCGATCAACGTGGTTGCATCGCTCTGGTCCAAATAAACTTCAAATTGACTCAGGTCTCCATCTACATCACTAGCTGACCAGTTCAGGCTGATGATGTCGTTGATGTTTGGAGTCACATTAGCCCCAGATCGGGGAGCAATTAACTCAGGAGGGAAAGGCGCGTAATTGATTAGGGCATCACCTGCTAGATAAAACTTCCATTGTTCACTCTCTGAGGGCGTAGAGCCCGTTTCACCGATACTGCGTACCAGCCAAGCATAGGGCTCTGCCTTTGTAAGAGCTAGGGTCGTTTGGTTGGTTGTTGAGGTAAAAGTTTGATCGGACTGGGTCAAAAGATTTGTCACTACTACTTCGTAAGAAAGTGCATTACTTGCTGCAGACCAACTAAAGTCCACATTGCTTTGGGTGTCGTTTAAAGAAGTTCCGTCTAAACAGGTTTCGTTATTTGCAGGACTTAGCAATGTTGCTACACCAGGATCTACCGGATCAGGGATCGGTGCTTCTTTAGTACAACTGCTTATCAAAAACAAAAGTCCTCCAAAAAGTAATACTAGTTTTTTCATACTTATTCTTTGATAACTTGGATGGATTGATCTAAGGTGTTTCCTTTTATTCTTATAATGTAAACCCCTGGCTTATATTGGGCTGTCTGTAAAGTGTAAGTCCTCATGCCAAAGGGCAAGCTGATGTTTTGTTGATCAACCAGCTGTCCGTTGGATTGATAAATTCCCAGATTGATAAACTGATCTTCTCCCCCAAAGTACAGTTCGAGTTCTTCATTAAAAGGATTAGGAGCATAGCGCACTTCGTAGGAGTTCAGATAACTTTGCGTAAAGAGTCCTTGACATTCTATTCCCGTTGAAATGGAGATATTGTTTACTCCTTTTTCTAATTGAACGGTGTACTTACTACTGCTTGTCTGAGTGGTTTTGCCGTTTTGAGTGATTTGATAAGCTGTTCCTCCACTTAAATCAAAACTAACTGTTTGATCTCTTTTATTGAATAGGCTGGTAACCAAAAGCGGGTTGGGTTCGGTGATGGTCACTTCAAAACAACGCTCAAACTCTGTAGAAGCAACTCCATCAATCGTAATACAAATCGAATACACTCCTGCAGAAAGTCCCTCTAAAGTCCAATTACTTGTGTTGAAACTATCCGTTTGATTGACCGCTCCACTCACTACAACATTGTAGGTTACAGAAGTGTCTACAACCCCAATGCTAATCTGATTCTCTCCCGCACATTTTTCTGTCTTGGAAACATTAAAGTTGCTTGAAGGTAGGTAGTATATCAAACAACCTTCCAAATCAACCAATTCTCCAAGAGGAGTGTCTGGACAGGTGTCAAAAGGATTCCAAACCCCGTCATGGTCTGCATCATCGGTTACATCACCTACTCCGTCTCCATCTTCATCTGCCTGGTCTGGATTAGCTACTAAAGGACTGTTGTCTAAAACATCTACTATCCCATCTCCGTCGTTGTCGTCTGTTGGCAGTACCGGCTGAGACTGCAATTCAATAGCTCTGGTTTTACCTTCAGGGACTTGGATTTGAGTTTGAGTGACTACAATGGGTATCTCTGGTTGTCCGTCTGCAGTATTGATGTATTCCACTTCTACTTCATAGACATTGTCTCGATTGTGATCTGTTGGGTTTTCAAAATCGGGCGGAATGATAAAGTCCAAATAGTCTTCGGTTTCCTCTTCAATTGGATCCCCATTCTTCTGCTCTGTTTTAGATCGCGACTTAATAGTGAACTTATCGGCATCGGCTCCCCCATTAATCTTCTTTTTTACCTTCCATTTCCCTACATTTTTATTGTGTGGATTGAAATACCTACGGTGGTCGACTTTTGCTCCCAGTTCCTCATCCTCTATATCAAAGATTGAGATGAAAAAGCGTCCAGTATAAGTTGTATTTGGAATATCCACTACACGAACAGATTCCGATTTTGAGCCGATAAGTCCAGTACCGTCAGCTCGATCCGAGGCTTGAGCTGTAATTGTAAAAGTGTGGGCTGTGGTGGTTTCATAATCCAACTCCTGCGTGGTTTTTAGTTGCCCATCTACTAGTTCGATAAACCCATCTCCCTGTAATATTATACTTACGATTTGACCTCCCATGGGATCGGTTACTCCGACAAAACCAACAATGGTACCTACTGCTGCATCTTCACTAATTTCAAGAGTTACGATTGAGATTTCTGGTGGTCTTGGTGCATCTTCAATAGTAACAAGAACTGAACCAGATACCTCATTGTATCCATCACTAACAGTAAAGTTCAATCGTTCTCCATCATAAACGGACCCTGCCTCCAGTAAGCTCCCTCCGGTAACTACTCGAACAGTACCATCTGCTTCAACACTAAGTATTCCTGAGTAAGGACTATCTGTCTGTGTAAAAACAATTGGATCGCCCTCTGCATCAGTCACAACTATTTTTCCAACTACACTCCCTGTAGGTGGAAGCTGAACAAATTTAATTTCTGTTGAAGTAATCTCAGGAAGCGGATTGTCCGTATCACACACATCGCCTATACCGTCATTGTCTCGATCCTCCTGATTGGGGTTAAAGGCATTAATACAGTTGTCTTGCGTATCGATAACTCCATCTTCATCGCTGTCTCGCTGGCTTGCTCCACAGCCCTTTTCATCTACCACTGTAGGTACCAGCTCCCCATATTTGGGTGTCCCTTTTACATTGTTTATTTCTAAAGCAGGTGTGTCGGGACATTCATCAATGTCGTCAAAGACTCCGTCATTATCACTATCGATTTGATTTAATGCGCAGCCTGTTTCATCCACAAAAGAACCTGCGTCTGTCCCAGAACACTGATCATTGATGTTATACACTCCGTCGCCGTCATCGTCTCTGTGCACAGTAAGCAGTGCGGTTGCTATACCGTTTACCTCACCCACTTTAAATCCAAAAGTGAGCTGGGCACTGTCTTGATTGGGAACCTCTGGCAGGTAGAGTGCACTGTAAGTTCCGTTTTGGTTGTCTGTGGTGGGCAGATCGCCTTCTGGTCCATAAAGGGTGATGTTACCCCCTCCTTCAAAGAAATTCTGTCCCAGACTGTCTTTGGCTTGTAATGAGATTACTGAAGTATTGATCCCATTAGCAATCAGTGTTGCAGGAGCGACAGCCAAAGTTGATTTTGATGCAGAAATCCCTCCTGAGGTAGGTGGTTTTAATTGGAAGGTATTATTGGTCTGCACTACAGTCATTGGATTGCCTATGGAGTCTACTACAGAGGAAGAATCAGTAGCGGTAATCGCAAATACCTCTTGTCCTGTAGGTTTTACCGTGGACCCTAAGTTGAACCGCAATGTAGTCTCGCCTCCCGATAAAACCCCTCCGGCAGTGGTTGTAATACTGCTTATGGTCATTCCATAACTGGGACCAGATTGTTGAGAAAGGGTAAAACTGGTACTGGTCACCGCAGTTGTTGGTGATGCTGTTGCATAGACTCCCTCACTAAAGGTAATATCTACATAGCGGTTTTGAGAATCTAATGTAGCTCCTGTAATGGAAGGTCCAGCTTGATCATTTAATTGTACCGTATTACTCTGGGAAGCAGACATCACTATTTGAGTTCCTTTAGAATCAAATACTGTACTGCTTATTGGTGTAACTGTTAGGATTTCAGATCCATTAGGTGGAGTAGTATAAGAAATTGTAAGCACATAAGTTTTGCTGTCTGTTTTACTGAGCGCTGTAGGAGTGGCTGAAGCTAAAACTGCTGCACCTCCACTTACAGCTAAAGTAAAGTCTGTCTTGGAAAGTTCTGTACCACTAGTATCGGCTGTGACCCCTTCACTAAAGACAATAGTAATGCTGGTATTGTTTGAACTCACAGATGTCGAAGCAAATTTTGGAGGGGTATTGGTTAAATAAACTGTATTGGAAGTTAAACCGTAACCAGGAGCGTAATTACCCGCTCCATCGATTAATGTACTTCCACCTACGTGACCAACAGTAATGAGTTCATCTCCTGTTGGCTCTCCAGTTACCGTAATATTTAAAATGACGGTATTACTATCTGTAGTACTAAAAGAATAGCCAGTGTAGCTCACTGTCGCTGTACCTCCAGTTTTGGTTACACTAAAGTTAGATGCAAAATAAGTGGGATCATATAATTTTACGGGTTCATTATAAGTTAGTAGTACTTTACTATTAGTATCTGTAACTGTAACACTTTGGATAAGAGGGTCGGTATTGTCTATTATAAAAGTGATGCTTTCTGTTCCTGAATACACATTACCTAATAAATCTGTTCCTGAAACTGTAGCAAAATAAGTACCGTCACTTCCCGAAGGAACATCCCAAAAGTAAGTCCAGGTAGTTGAGTTTGTAGAAGCTGATACGGTCATAGCAGTATTGGTCACTAAACCACTTATGGATAAAGTTGGACTTGCAGCCATAGACTCAGAAAAAATAGCTGAAAAAGTTACGTTAGTGGAGTCGTTGACGATATTATCTGTATCGTTATTAGTAAAACTTACAAGGGTTGGGTTTGAGTTGTCAATAGTAAATGTGATACTATCCGTTCCAGCATAAGCGTTTCCTGATAAATCTGTTCCTGAGACAGTTGCTGTGGTGGTTGTTACAGTTGATCCAGAAACCGTCCAAGTATAGGTCCAAATGGAATCAGATGCGGTAGCAGTCATTTCGGCATCGGACACGATTCCCGTTAAAGAGAGGGTCGGTGTGGCACTCATACTCTCAGAGAAGGTTGCGGTTAGAGTTACTACCTCCGAATTGGAAACGAGATTGTCGGAATCAGTATTAGTTAAAATGACTGTTGGGGGAGTTGTATCTAAAGCTTTAAAATTTAATACCGCACTAGTAGTATTGCTTTGAACGTCAGAAACACTTAGAATAACGGAATAAATATTATCTGAATTTGCATCTTGCGGGTTGGAATGATTCAAAGTTCCTTTATATTGACTTTTAAAATCAATAAAAATAACATGGGAATAAGTGCCCGTGTTTGAATCGTCTATTTCAAAGAATGAGGCATCGTCTCCACTCAACGACCAATTGAGTGTTTCCATATTTGCATAAAGTGATATCTTAGTTGAGTTGGCATTATCTTCAAAATAAAAATTGTCAATTTCTACAATATAATCGTTTGTATTAGAGGCTTCTTCGTCTGTCCAAACATTTGATTCTGAGGTAAAGCTAGATCCTTGAGCAGACGGGTCAGCTGTAAATAAAACAACATTTTGATTAGTTCCGGTTGGTTGATCACTTCTCCAAGAAAAATAGGTTTGATTTTGACCCAGTCTATTTTTCCAATTGCTGTTGTCATTCTCTTGATATATTCCTGTCCAAACGCTATTGTATGAATAAATGTTGTTTAAATAATTACCGATAAAATCATTTTCTGCTGATGAATCTATATCTAATAAACCACCATTTCCTTTTTGAGTGTCTTTTAAAGAGAAGCCCGTCATTAAATCTTCCGATGCCGTTTTTGCATCATTCCAATTTTTTTTAGGTCCAGAAGTCAACCCATTATTAATAAAATAGAAATGTTCATTGAAATAACCTACATAGTTAAATCCTGTAGGGGCAAGCATCTTTATCTCAGGGGCTATATTATCTATATTGAATATTATACTCTCCGTTCCTGAATAGGCATTGCTGTATAAATCTGTTCCTGATACGGTTGCTGTGGTTGAATTAACAGATGTAGATACAGTCCAAGTATAAGTCCATACCGAATCTGAAGAAGTTGCTGACATCAATAAGTCTGAACCTATTCCTGAAAGACTTATAGTTGGTGTAGCAGCCATACTTTTTGAAAAGGTTGCGGTGATAGTCACTACATTAGAATTCGAAACAATATCATCTGAATCAGTATCAGTAAAAGTAACTGTTGGTGCTGTATTATCAATAATAAAAGTAATACTCTCTGTACCTGAGTATGTATTACCTGATAAATTTGAACCAGAAACTGTTGCTGTGGTTGAAGTAACAGTTGCTCCTGATACTGTCCAAATATATTCCCAAACGGAAGCGGAAGCAGTTGCGCTCATCAATACATTGGAAATAATGCCGCTTAAACTTATTGTTGGAGTAGGGGTCATGGATTCCGAAAAGGTTGCGGTGATGGTTACAACTTCAGAATTGGAAATAATATTATCATTATCAGAACTGCTTAAGGTTACAGAGGGGGTACTGCTGTTAGAAACTAGGTATAAGAACCCTTTTTTAGCCATTCCATTGGAGGCTTTTCCGATGACAGATTGTCCAACGTTATAGACTAAAGAAGGACCATTGCCTATGGAACTTCCTATGGATAGAGGAGCTACTTTCTGTATACTTTGTCCGTAAAGACATACATTTAAAAAAAATAACAAGTAGCTAAGTCTTTTCAAAGGTTTATTTATTTTCTAGTGTTTCCAAACGTTCTAACAAACTTTGAATTAATATTTGTTGTGCTTCCAATTGTTGTTGTTGCTCCTGTATGGCTTTTGTGAGTATAGGAATTAAACTAGTATAGGAAACACTCAGGATTTCTCCTTTCTCCAAATCACCTTCTTTTCCTGAAACTGCCTCAGGAATAATTTCCATTAGCTCTTGTGCTATAAATCCTATTTGATTGTTTCCACTTGCCTTAAGCCTATAATCAACAGGATTTAGTTTGAGAAGGCTCTTTAGTCCATAT
>Ga0208917_1001100_pt1 | contig 13557 bp, 20 predicted proteins | sample DEB08_DNA_10_FD_185500 | JGI IMG/M metagenome (GOLD analysis project Ga0208917, IMG submission 185500) | Aqueous microbial communities from the Delaware River and Bay under freshwater to marine salinity gradient to study organic matter... | ecosystem: Environmental > Aquatic > Marine > Coastal ...
AATCCTACGGGTGAAGAGAACGCGATTATCAAGCGTGAGTGGTGGCGTTGTTGGGAGAAGCCGAAGGTTCCGCAGTTGGAGTATGTGATCCAGAGTTACGATACGGCGTTTAGTAAGCGGGAAACGGCGGACTTTAGTGCGATTACGACATGGGGTGTATTTTATCCGAACGAGGGTGGTTCGGGGCCCAACTTAATATTGTTGGACAGTAAGAAGGGGAGATGGGATTTCCCCGAGTTGAAGCAGATCGCCTTGGATGAGTACAAATTTTGGGAGCCTGACACGGTAATTGTTGAGGCGAAGGCGAGTGGTATGCCTTTGACGCATGAATTGCGCAATATGGGGATACCCGTTGTTAACTTTACTCCGAGCCGTGGTAACGATAAGGTATCAAGAGTACATAGTGTGTCACCCTTGTTTGAGGCTGGCATGGTTTGGGCCCCCGATGAGACGTGGGCTGATGAGATGATAGAGGAAGTAGCGGCGTTCCCGAATGGGGAACATGATGATTTGGTTGATAGTATGACGCAGGCACTTATGCGATATAGGCAAGGAAATTTTGTCCAGCTACCAACTGATGACTGGGAAGATGAACAAAACTCTGCTAGAGTGCGAGTGTATTATTAAACCAGAAAGGCGTCCATATGTACAAGTCTGCGGTTAATTTAGGTGCGGCTGGGCACGATCCTGTTCGTTATATGCAGGATGGCGGCGACGTCACGCTTATTGACCTACAGACCACGGCCCCCGGATCAGACCCCGCCTATTTGGATTACCTGCCGCAAGAAATTCAGGAAGAGATGCCCGAAGAAGAGGGCATGATGACTGTCTTGTACGACAAGCTGACTGGTGATGATCCGACTGCGGGACTCCGGGAGAGTGCCCGGGTCGGTGGTTCGCGGACCGCGGCTCTCTATGGTTCAGACCCGAGCTTTATGGAGCAGTTAATTGAGCGTTATGATTATCCGTCGCAGATGGACCCTGAGTTGGGTCAGATGGTTATTCCGACGGGTAGCGAGCCGGAGAGTGTACGGATGGCGCGTCCGCGTCATGACATGCCGACGTATCCTGAGTTAGAGGATGCGCGGGGTCATATGTTGGGTTCGGCGATTGCGGCACAGGAGTATGGCCCGGAGACGGCGGAGAGTGCTGGGACGTTCAATGAGTTTTTGGATCGTTTTGCGCCATGGCCTATGGGTGGTCAGAATGCGCGGGACGTTGCGATGGATCAGCGGAACAATGCAGTTGGTCGTCAGATATTCATGAAGGCGGGTATTGATGCTACGCCGCAGCAATTGACGCAGATGGTTGACTCGGAGATATTTCGGCAGTTGGATGTGATTATGGGGCGTTCGCCTTCGGAGCAGACGACGCCTGCCCCGGATCAGCCCCGCGCCCCACGGAACTTTGTATCACCTTCTACGGGGCCCGATGTTTACTTCCCTCGCAATGAGCAGGGTTATTTTGATACCACGAGACAAGTTATGGGTATTTCGCCACGCAAATACCGGAACTATCAGTAGGTATCAGGGAGAGTTAGATGGCAACACCACGCAATGGATACCAGAGCAGTTTGATGGACACGGCGGTGCCGTCTCAGCTTAACGAGGACGAGTTGAACGCGGAGCTGGAGATTGAGCTTCCGCAGGCTGACAACGACGTTATGGCGATGATTGAAGCTGAGAACGTCGGTGAGATTGGCATTAACCCGACTGAAGACGGCGGTGTTGAGATTGATTTTGAGCCGCAGGATCAGCGCGGCATGAACGAAGATTTTTATGCGAACTTGGCGGAAGAGATGCCGGATCGCGAGCTGGCACGGATTGCGGGCGAATTGCTGGACGAGTATGACGCCAACAAGGCGAGCCGTCAGGAATGGGAAGACGCTTACAAGGATGGTTTAGAGCTTTTGGGCTTTACCTACGAGGAGCGGACGCAGCCTTTCCGTGGCGCGACTGGCGTTACCCACCCTTTGCTGGCGGAAGCTGCCACACAGTTTCAAGCTCAAGCATTTAATGAGCTTTTACCACCTTCGGGGCCTGTCCGCACGATTGTGATGGGTTCCGAAACCAACGCTAAAGTTGCCCAAGCGCAGCGCGTTAAGACGTTTATGAACTACTACATCACGAATGTGATGGAAGAATACACGCCGGATATGGACCAGATGCTGTTCTATCTGCCGCTGGCGGGTTCGACGTTCAAGAAGACGTACTATGACGAGACGCTAGGTCGTGCGGTATCCAAGTTTGTCCCTGCGGAGAACTTGATTGTTCCGTATGAGACCGCGGACCTCGAAACATGCCCCAACATCACGCAAGTTGTGCGGATGTCGCTGAATGATTTGCGCAAGCGTCAGTTGGCGGGCACGTATTTGGACGTTGAGGTTATTCCTGCGCAGAAGGAATTAAACGAGGTTGAGGACACGATTGACCGCATTGACGGCATCGAGCCTAGCCAGATCGATTATGACTGCACGATTTTGGAATGCCATGTTGATCTGGACCTTGAAGGTTATGAAGAGGTCGACGAGGACGGGGAACCAACGGGTATCCGCGTTCCTTACATTGTCACAATGTCATTGGATAATGGGCAAATCCTGTCCATTCGTCGGAACTATCGTGAAGAAGACGAGCTGAAGAAGAAAATTCAGTATTTCACGCACTACAAGTTCCTGCCGGGCTTTGGCTTCTATGGCCTTGGCTTGATCCACACGATTGGTGGTCTGTCACGGACCGCCACGGCGGCACTGCGACAATTGATCGATGCCGGTACGCTGTCCAACCTCCCTGCGGGCTTCAAGGCCCGTGGACTGCGTATTCGGGATGACGATGATCCGTTGCAGCCCGGTGAGTTCCGCGACGTGGACGCTCCCGGTGGGGCCATTCGGGATAGCCTCATGCCGCTGCCGTTCAAGGGGCCTGACCAGACGCTATTTAACCTGTTGGGTTTTGTGGTTCAGGCGGGTCAGCGGTTTGCGACCATCACTGATTTGAAGGTTGGCGACGGCAATCAACAGGCTCCGGTGGGCACGACCATTGCGATGATGGAACAAGGCTCGCGGGTCATGAGCGCAGTGCATAAGCGTTTGCACTATGCGATGCGTCAGGAGTTTAAAATTCTTGCTCGCGTGATGTCTGAGAGCCTGCCACAGGAGTATCCGTACTCTGTTCCGGGCGGTGACCAGAAGATCATGGCGGAAGACTTTGACGACCGCGTGGACGTTATTCCGGTCAGCAATCCGAATGTCTTTAGCCAAGCGCAGCGGATTATGCTCGCGCAGACCAAATTACAGCTCGCGGCCCAAGCACCAGAGATACACAACATGCACGAGGTTTTCCGTGACATGTATGAAGCTTTGGGCGTAGCGGACGTGGATCGTTTGATGAAGGCGACGCCTGCGGAAATCCCAGAGCCGCTTGATCCGGCGCAAGAGAACATCAACGCATTGGATCAGTTGCCGATGACGGCGTTTGAGGGTCAGAACCATCAGGCGCACATCATGGCTCACCTTACTTTTGGGGCGACACCGATGGTTGCTCAGATGCCTCCGGTTGCTATCAATCTGCAAAAGCACGTTATGGAGCATGTCCAGATCGCGGCTCGCGAGCAGGCGGCACAGCAATACTTGCAGATGGTTCAGCAACAAGGCGGTCAGCCTGCGGACGACGAACAGATGCTGCAAATGGAGCAGATGACGGCTCAGTTTGTAGCGGAAGGTTTGCAACAGGTTCGCGAATTGTCGCAACAGCTATCTGGCGCGGGGGCCCCGGACCCACTGGTTCAGCTCAAGGAAGCCGAATTGCAGCAAAAAGCTCAAGCGGATCAGGCCGACAACCAGATCGACCAAGCCAAGGTCCAGTTGGATGCGCAGGGTCAGCAATTGCGGGCGAACCAATTCCAGCAACGTTTGGCCTCGCAAGAGAAACAGACGCAGGCTCGTATTCAGTCTGCCATGGACCGCGAGCTTTTGAAGCAGCGTAACCAAGGGGGACCACAGCAATGATGGGAAAGAGCCTAAATTACGCGTATCCGCAACGTTATGCCGAGGGTGGCGACGTCAAAATGACGGACTTGAACGTTGGTAAAAACGAGCAGCTCGGTAATGACATGGTTTTGCTGACGTTTGCGGATGGCACCAAGCGTCAAACTCAGAAAGCTTTGTATGAGGCGGCAAGAGATTTAGGCGCTTTGGACAACATGCAGTCTGGTGATGATTTTGCTCAGTGGCATTTGAACGACTGGGCGTCGGGGGTTGTTAGCAATCCAGAGTATGTGGCAGCTCACGATACGTTTAATACCAGCCAGATTGGCTATAACAACGCTTTGATGGAAGCCAATCCTGAGATTGCAAAGAACCGCTTGGCGTTTGTGCAGCAACACGCTCCAAACAATCAGGCGGCGATTGACGCGGCTCAGAGCTTGGTTGACCAATATTCTAGCGGCAGAAGCATTAATAATTTTACTCCGTACAGCATGACGTCGATGACGAATGTAGATATGACGGCACCTGCCACGGACGGCGGGATACCTGCCACAAACGGCAGGATAGCTTCGCTGGTTCCAGAAGCGCCGGAAACAGACCCGAACGCAAAGAATAGGATTTATGGGGATAAACCATCTGATTATGTTGTTGGCGGCTTGTCTTCCTTCAATCGCTCACCGACAGAGCAGTACAACGCTCCGACCATGTTTGGAGGCCCGATAAACACGCAGCAAGTTATGCAGCAAGCGACGCAACTAAGTCCATTTAGGAGACAGACATGAAAAATCGCAAAGTAAAAGTTAACGGCTCTGCGCCGAAGGATGCGCCAAAACCTGAGATGGTTGGCAAAATGAAGAAAGCGCCGATGGCTGGCGACAAGATGCGCAAGATGAAAATGCGCGGTGCGGGTGCGGCCATCAAAGGCACCGACTTTATGGGGTGCTGATATGCCATTGAAGAAGGGCAAGAGCCAGAAAACAATCAGTAGCAACATCAGTAAGTTGCGAGATGAGGGTTATCCGCAGAACCAAGCGGTGGCTATTGCTCTGTCTGAGGCTGGTGAAACCAAGGCCAAGCGCATGGCGCGAGGCGGGGTCGTTAAGGGGTTTAGTCCTATTGCTCGGCCACAGAGATTTAAGGGCGTTTTCTAAACTACGGAGTGCGTAATGGATTGGGCATGGTTAAATGATTTTTCTGGCGGCGTAGATGTTTTACCCATCTTTATCGCCATGTTTGGTTTGTATTATCTAATCAAACCAATTCGTCAGGCAGAGACCGTTGACGAAAAGCTTGGCTGGATTTTGGCTTGGGTTTGTGCGCTGGCATTGATTGTCGCACAGACGAGCTGGATTTATGCTGTAATCAACGAAATTCGGATGTTGGGTTCGGTCATGGATAATGTCTGGACCATCGTAAACATCTGCGCAACAGTAAGTCCGTTGCTTCTAGCGGCGTCAAAGGTAAGAAAATGACGCGTGTTCAAGAGACATTGGACGCGGTCGTCCACTCCGACAGCCCCGCCCAGTTTCTCTTGTTCGGCCTCTTCAGCTTCGTGCTGTCAGGTCTCTTTCCGATGGACAGTTGGCTGACGTTGTCGGCGACAGTTTGGAAATTTATGGGTGTAGGCTGCATCATCGCGACGGTGTGGTCACCACCAAAGATAAGAAGAATGGTCATGCTCCTTACGACAATGTCTATCATTGTTACGGGAGCTTTTTATTTTTCGACGTTTAGTATGTTTGATAACAGCACTGAACTTCGTACTGCCATGCAAACTAAAATTATGATAGTTTTTTCCATGATAGCGTGGGGCTTATTTCTCGCTAATCTTGTTACTCGGCAGTTGTATGAACAGGAAAGAATGACGAGGAAGTGATGGATTGGACCCCTATTATTGTTGCAGCGATAGGCATCCTTGGCACAGGGGGTCTTTGGCAGTGGATGCAAGTGAAGGCAAAAATTTCTGCGGAGGCAAAAGAAGCAGATAAAGCAGACAAGGCGGAGTTCCGGGAAAGTTTGAAGGCGCAAGTGGACAATTTACAAAAAGAAAACAAAGACCTCAGAGAAAAGGTCGAGTTGTTGCTCAAGGAGATGGCCGAGGTCAAAGCCGAGCTTGCGGCTGCCAACGCGACTATCAAACACATGGAAGAACAGCTCCGCAACAGATAGGGTATTAGTGTGACTGGATGATCGACCCAATAACAGCCGTTGGCGTTGCAACAAGCGCCTATAATGCCATAAAGAAAGGCATTGCGGTGGGGCGTGAATTACAAGACATGTCTGGTCAATTATCTCAATGGGGTAAGGCGTTTAGCGATTTTAAGTACGCTGAAGACAAGGCAAAAAATCCTCCGTGGTATACGTTTAAAGGGTCTGATAACGAGACCGCTATTGAAATCTTTGCGCAAAGAAAAAAGATGGAAGAGATGCGCAAGGAGATAAAAAACTTCATTAGTTTTCAATATGGCCCCTCCGCATGGGAAGAGGTTTTGCATATTGAAGCACAGATGCGCAAACAGCGAAAAGAAGAACTTTACCGGAAAGAAGAGCGCAAGCGCCTTATTTTAGAGTGGTGCGTTGGCATTCTTTCTGCGGCAACAGGCGTCGCGGTTGTGGCCGGTTTTATTTGGTTGATAGGACGTAATCAAGGAAGATGGTAGGGCCTAATAAACTCGGTCAGTACGTTGTGTATGACAAAAACGGAAAAGTTGTTATATTGACGTCACACCGCAAAATAGCGGAAAGGTTTGTAGAATGCGAAAAATAGACACAATCATTGTTCACTGCACGGCGACACGCCCTGAGTGGTGGGCGGATAAGTCGGCTGAAGAAAAGCGCGACGAATGTAAACGCTGGCACACGGACCCTGCTCCGCAAGGCCGGGGGTGGTCGGACATCGGTTATCATTATTTGATTGACCGCGATGGCACCATTACTGAAGGTCGCCCGATTGAACGGTCAGGGGCTCACGCCAAAGGCCACAATAAGACATCTGTGGGCATCTCACTGTGGGGTGGGCACGGCGGTTCGCAAGACGATAAGTTTGAAGAGAATTTCACACCGGAACAAGACCGGGCATTGCGCCGTTTGATTGCGCAGCTTCGCATGGAATATCCAGCGATTACCACCATCATGGGCCATAACGAAGTTTCCCCTAAAATGTGCCCTTGCTTTAAGGTTACAGAATGGATGAACGGCGCAGAAGCGGGTCCGAAAGCGGAACGCAAGAAGGTTTCACAGTCCAAGACAATCCAAGCTTCGTCTGTGGCAAAGTTGGCCAGCATCGCGTCCCCTGCGACGATTGCCACTGTCGGTGGGCTGGAGTGGCAGAAGCTCCTGATAATGGGAGTGTTTGCTCTGATCGTTCTGGTGGCGCTGGGCGTGGTGGACATGGAGCGTCTGAAGAAGTGGAACATGGGTGACCGGTGATGTTCTTCCTTGCCCGCATCAAGATGTATCTGTGGTTTATCGGGGCGGCCCTGCTTGCGGTCGTGACGGTTTACTTCCGTGGTAAAGCGGATGGTCGGAACGATCTTGAAGACGAGATTAAAGACGACCGGATAGATAACCTTTTGACGGCGAAGGAGGTCGAAGATGAAGTTGAGGCACTTGACGATAGTGGCTTGCGCAGTCGGGCTACTAAGTGGGTGCGCAACAATAACCGGAAATAGTTATTGCGACGTTGCCCGCCCTCATTATTTTGACAGCGAGGACACTGTTGACTGGCTGATCGCTCACGACAGGGGTCTTCTTGTCGACGTAACCGTTCACAACGAGACGTATGAGCGGTTATGCCCCTAAGAACTCGCATAAATATCTAGTTTGTCCTAGCATATCTTATACAACATGTGCTAGGATGCCCTAGATGTTGTACGATAATATGCGAGGGCTGAATGGATGAAATAAAAATCGCCGAAGCGGTGTTTCGGGTACTCCGTGAACGTCGTCAAGGCTGCGTCGACTATATGCAAAACGGAAACGTTAAGTCGATGGAGCATTATCGTGAGCTTATGGGCAACTTAGAATGCCTTAATCACGTGGAACAGGAACTCAAGGGCCTGCTAGATAAACAGGAGCTATCTAATGACTGAGTCAGCAAAAATTGACTTGTCAGCCGCTGCCGAGGGCGTGGCTGCAATGGCAAAAACAACAGAGAACACGGCTGAAAAGCCTAATCTCGCCGACGCTTACGTCGAAAAACCTCGTCTTAATCCAGAAGCGATTGGTGCGAGTCTTCTTGAAAGAATGCCGGAGCCGACTGGCTGGCGCATTCTGATCCTACCTTACCAAGGCAAAGCCAAAACCGCTGGCGGTATCTTTCTGCCAAGCGAAGTGCAAGAGAAGAATAACATTTCTACTCAGGTTGGCTACGTCCTTAAAGTCGGTCCTTTAGCGTACAAGGACACCGAAAAGTTTCCGTCCGGTCCATGGTGCGAAGAAAAGAGCTGGGTAATGTTTGCCCGGTATGCTGGTTCTCGTTTCCAGATCGATGGCGGAGAAGTCCGTATCCTCAATGATGACGAGATACTCGCGACTATTTTGGACCCAGAAGACATTCATCATTTGTAAAGGTGCAGCATGGCTGAAGAAAGAGACGACGACCAGCTCGAACTGAGCATGGAAGAACAAGACACTGAAGTTGAAATTGAGGCGCAAGGCTCAGACGACGATGACGGTGGTTCTGATGAGAATTTCCGTAAGGCGGAGACGGCTACGCAGAAGCGTATCGACCGCCTGACTAAAAAGATGCGTGAAGCGGAGCGCCGTGAGCAAGAAGCTATTCGCTATGCTCAAGCGATCCAGAATGAGGCTCAGAGCCTCAAGCAGCGTGTCAACACTTTGGACACGGGATACGTTACGGAATACACAAACCGTATCAACACCGAAATCAAGCAGGCTGAAAACGAGCTGGCTCGCGCTATTGAAGTAGGCGATTCCAGAAAGACTGTTGAAGCGCAGCGCAAACTGACTGCATTGGCGATCCAACAGGACCGTGCGGCGCAAGCCAAGATGCAGCAAGAGCGTTATGTGCGTCAGCAAGAGGCGGCAGCGCAGCATCAAGCGCGTCAGCCTATGCCTGCGCAACAGCCTCGCCGTCCTGATCCGAAAGCAGAGCAGTGGGCGTTGCGAAACTCTTGGTTTGGCCAAGATGAAGCGATGACCTATGCGGCTTTTGGCATACACAAAAAGTTAGTCGAAGACGAAGGGTTTGACCCGCAGAGCGATGACTACTATACTGAACTCGACCGCCGTATTGCCGACAAGTTCGGAAATGGCGGAAAAGCTGTCAACAAACGTGCCGCTCAGACGGTTGTTGGGGCTTCGAGAACACCTTCTGGGCGCAGTGGGAAAAAGGTTCGACTCACCCCGAGCCAAGTCGCAATAGCGAAGAAATTGGGTGTGCCGCTTGAAGAATATGCGAAATACGTGAAGGAGTAAGAAGATGAATGACCAAACTAAACAGGATGGATCAACCATCAACCGTACTTCTCGCGCCAACCAAACCCGGGAGAAACAGGCCGTTCGTAAGCCTTGGGCTCCCCCGTCGATGTTAGATGCACCGCCTGCGCCTGATGGATTTAAGCATCGTTGGATTCGCGCCGAAACGCGTGGTTTTGACGATACGAAGAACATCAGTGCAAAGCTTCGTGAAGGTTGGGAATTGGTCCGTGCGGACGAATATCCAGATTTTGAAGCTCCCGTTGTGGAATCAGGTAAATACGAAGGTGTGTTTGGAGTAGGCGGACTGCTTCTCGCTCGTATTCCAGAGGAGACGATTGCAGAACGTAGCGATTACTTTAACCAACGTAACCGCGACCAGATGCAAGCTGTTGATTCTGACATGATGCGCGAGAATGCACATTCGACCATGCGGATCAGCAATGCTGATCGGCAATCTCGTGTAACCTTCGGTGGCCCCAAAAGATAGGGCTGCCCCAATAGGAGAAACCTAAAATGGCAAATCAATCTACTGCCTATGGTCTACGTCCTATCGGGCTAGTTGGTAGCGGTGCAAACTCGACTGGTGTAACCCAGTACGAAATCGCTTCTGACAACACCAACGCGATCTACCAGTACGGTATCGTTGTCCCAACTGCGGACGGCGTTATCGACTATGCTGGTGCCACAAACGGTGGCACTACGCAGGCGCTTGGTGTCCTGATGGGTGTGGAGTACCACGATTCCGTACAGAAAAAACCTGTATGGCTTAACTACTGGCCCGGTTCTGGCGCTGTCAGCGTAGACACAAACCACCCTGTAAAGGCGTTTGTGGCGGACAACCCGAACCAACTGTTCAAAGTAGCGTCTGACGCGTCTCTGACTGACCGTGCGACTGCACTTGCGGCTGTGTTCGCAAACGCTTCGCTGGGTACGTCGGCTCGTACCGGTTCGACCGATACTGGCTCGTCTAATTCCGCTTTGAGCGTTTCCTCGATTGCAACTACGGCTACTTTGCCGTTGCGTATCGTAGGCATCATGGACGACGTAGCAAACAGCGACTATACCGCAGCCGGTATCCCGCTGATCGTTCGTCTGAACGCACACTTCAACGCTGGAACCCGCCGGTTTGATTCTCAAACCACTGCGGACTCCACCGGCATTTAAGGAGGGCTTAATCAATGGCTATCTCTCGCGCACAACTAGCGAAAGAGCTGGAACCCGGCCTTAATGCCTTGTTCGGGCTCGAATACAACCGTTACGAGAATGAGCATTCTGAAATCTTCGAAGAAGAGTCATCTGACCGTGCATTTGAAGAGGAAGTTATGCTCGGTGGTTTTTCCACAGCTCCAACGAAATCTGAGGGCGGTGCCATCAGTTTTGACGAAGCGCAGGAAACTTACACTGCTCGTTACACTCACGAAACCATCGCGCTTGCGTTCTCGATCACTGAAGAAGCTATCGAAGATAACCTTTATGATCGTCTCGCATCTCGCTACACCAAAGCTTTGGCTCGCTCAATGGCTCAGACCAAGCAAATCAAAGCTGCTTCCATCCTGAACAATGCGTTCTCGACTGGCAGCCCTGTTGGTGACGGCGCGGCGCTATGTTCGTCTGCTCACCCATCTTTGTCTGGTAACCAGCGCAACTTGCTGTCTACTGCGGCTGACCTCAACGAGACTTCGCTTGAGCAAATGCTGATCGACATCGCGGGTATGACTGACGAACGCGGTCTGAAGATTGCTGTACGCGGCATGAAGCTTATCATTCCGAAAGAGCTTCAGTTCATCGCAGAGCGAGTTATCAACTCGAACCTGCGTTCGGGCACTGCGGACAACGATCTGAACGCCATGAAGAGCATGGGTATGTTGCCTGAAGGTGCAGTGGTTAACCACTTCCTGACAGACACCGACGCATTCTTCATCAAGACTGACGCTCCTAACGGCTTCAAATACTTCAACCGTTCGCCAATCAAAACGGCAATGGAAGGAGACTTTGACACCGGTAACATGCGCTTTAAAGCGCGTGAGCGTTACAGCTTCGGCGTTTCCGACTGGCGCTGCGTATTTGGTACTCCCGGCGCGGCGTAATCTGTGGTATAAGAGAAGTGGGTTTTTCATTACCCACCTCCCTGATGACTGCACTTGGGGCCTCTTACGAGGCCCCTTTCTTTTTATCTCAAGCTAAGTTATAGTCACGATAGGGCTTAACATTAGCTTTGCAGACAGGGGTCGGCCCACCTGACATTGCACGGACTGCGAAGCGAAACCTTGTGCAAGGGGTATTAAAATGGCTTCGACTACTTTCTCTGGTCCAGTGACCTCCACCAACGGTTTTGTTGGTGACATCAAAGTTCCCACCTATACAGTTGCGACTGCACCTTCTGCTTCTTCGGCAGGCGCGGGTACGCTTGTGTATGTTTCTGACGGCGCGGCAGGTTCTGCAATTCTTGCGTTCTCTGACGGCACCAACTGGAAGCGTTCTGACACTGGCGGCACTATCGCGGCATCATAAGGAGGTGAAACATGAGCAATCGGTTTCAGCCACCTTCTGAAGAAGAACTAGCAGCTCGCGGCATTAAGGTCGAAAAAGTTCGCGCACGTAATGACGACGGCACGTTGAAGGCTGATGATCCTTCGACGCCTGACGTTAATGAGGCGTGGGAAGAAAAACCTGTTAAAAAAGCCGCTCCCAAAAAAGTTGCTAAGAAAACAACGAAGAAAGCGGAGAGCAAATAATGGCTAATTCTGACATTAAATCCAAATACTTTGCTGCCGATGGCGACGCGGCGGATGCAGATAGCATCTGCCAATCTCAAACTCCTGCAAGCGGTGGCGAGCAAAACTTGACGATTAACGGCGCAAACGCTTCTGGCGGGGTGGCAACGTTTACCGCAGCTCGCAAAGTAACCATTACTTCTGCGGGTACGGACGACGGGCGGACTTTCACTGTTGTTGGCACAGACGTCCATGGTGACGCTCAAACAGAAAGCATTGCTGGACCAGATACTGCGGCGGTAACTACCACTGCGTATTTCAAGACGGTGACCCAAGTCACGGTTGATGACGATACCGATGGAGCAATCACGGTTGGAATGTCCGCAGATGCTTTGGAAGTTATCTTTGCAGGTCGTATGCGCCTACGTGGTCTTTACATTGTAAATTCTGGCACGGCGGGTTCCGTTTCTGTGCGTGATGGAAGTGCGACAGGCACTGCAAACGTTACGTTGGGAACGGTTGCTGACGCGACTGTAATTAGCGATGTGGAAATGCGTGATAACGGTATCATGTTCGAAAACGGTGGGTACGTGGCTTACACGCAAACCGGTCCGGGCTTTACCAGCATTACAGGATTTTACGCATAAATGATGTGACTGGGGGCATTTCATAATGGCTACAACGAAAGACGTTAAGAAACTGCCCTCCGGCAGAATAAAGTACCGGGGAGAGACCTTTGCAGGATATAACAAACCAAAGCGGACACCCGGTAAATCAAAGAAAAGTGCTGTTCTGGCAAAAAAGGGCAGTGAAGTTAAGTTGGTTCGTTTCGGCGATCCGGACATGGCAATTAAAAAAGATCAACCGGGACGTCGAAAAAACTTTAGAGCGCGTCATTCGTGCGGGACAGCAAAAGACAAGTTCAGCGCCCGTTACTGGTCATGTAAAGCTTGGTGAGGACGATATGCGAGTAGAAGACGTCTTAGCCAAACTGGAAAAGCATGAAGCTGAGTGCAATCTGCGCTACCAGAACATTGAGGAAAAGTTGGCCGACCAGAAGTCTACGTTGAAAAGCTTGGACATTAAAATTTGGGGGCTGGCCATTTTAATTCTTGTTGCTCCTGTAGTGCATAAGTTCTGGGGAGTTTAATGGGTCTTGCTTTTTTAAAACCATCTCTTGAAGTAGAAAAAGCCGTTTATCACGAGTTGGTAGACTGGTCTTCCACGGTCTTAGAAAAAGCAAGCCCTTACTTTAACAACCTCCCGCCCTGTCCATACGCACGTCAAGCTTGGGCCGATGGCCGCGTAGCGGTATTGTATAAGTACGAAGCTAACAAGCAGTCGTTGTACACGACAGTTTCTCAGTTCGACGACAACTTCGATGTCGCAATTATTGTCGATTTTAAATACGACGAAGAC
>Ga0208917_1001104_pt1 | contig 13525 bp, 25 predicted proteins | sample DEB08_DNA_10_FD_185500 | JGI IMG/M metagenome (GOLD analysis project Ga0208917, IMG submission 185500) | Aqueous microbial communities from the Delaware River and Bay under freshwater to marine salinity gradient to study organic matter... | ecosystem: Environmental > Aquatic > Marine > Coastal ...
AGATGGCAAGACCTATAGCATCAAACCCACGGACGGAAGCGGAGACTTCACCTTTTCAAGAGGTTCAAACCTTGCGGCTACTCGTGTAGGCCCTACGGGATTGATTGAGAAAGGGCGGGAGAATCTTTTGTTACAAAGTAATACATTCTCAAATGCAAGTTGGTTAAAAGAATTAGGTACAACCTTAACAAGCGGCCAAAGTGGCTACGATGGTTCAAGCGATGCTTGGTTATTAGATACTGATGGTACTCAATTCTCTCGTTTAAGACAAACCTTATCAAGTAATGGAGTTCAAACATTTAGTATATATGCTAAAGCGGGGACTCTTGATTGGATTGGATTATATAACGGGGGAGCTTCAGGTAATGCTTTTTTTGATTTAAATAATGGCGTTACAGGAAATTCAAATGCAATTATTGATACATCTATTACAAGCGTTGGCAATGGATGGTACAGATGTGAGTATTCATCTAATCAAAGTATCACCGATGTCCGTATCTATTTAACAGATGCAAATGGAACTTTCACAACAACCGCAGGAAACATCTACATCCAAGACGCCCAATTGGAAATCGGCTTGGCCGCAACTGAAGTAATTACAACGGGAGCGACAACGGGAAAGGCGGGATTGTTAGAGGACGAACCCCGTTTTGACTATTCGGGCGGTGCGACTTGTCCGAGTCTTTTATTGGAGCCGAGTAGGACGAATTTGATTGGGTATAGTGAATATATAAATGAGTCTGTGGCCTCTTGGTCAAGATTTTTCTCAACAATCATTACTAACAATGACGCTATTAGCCCCGATGGTAAAAACAATGCAACTAAAATTGAGTGTCCAATAGGTCAGAGTGCGAGGGTAGATGCTATTGTTTCTGGATTATCAGCAGGAACATATACATATTCTTTTTATGCAAAAGGAAATGTTTCAAATTTAGATGTAAATATTTACCAAAATGCTACTGGAGACACTCTCTCGTCAACTGCTATTGAAACACTTATAAACGATAGTGAGTGGAGCAGAGTTGATATAACATTCACATCAACTGCATCAAGTACAATTAGATGTATATATGCTAACCTTACGGCAGGCGAGTATTTTTATATGTGGGGCGCACAATTAGAACAAGCCTCCTACCCAACAAGCTACATCCCGAACCATTCGGGCGGGAGCGTTACGAGGGGGGCGGATGGTATTTCTAAAGATTTGACAAGCGTAGTCAATGGAAATCAAATGACTATGTTTTTAGATTTAAAATCACACATTTCAATAGGTACGCAAACCAATGCCTTATGGGGAGATTTAAGATGGTATCATAAATCAAACAACAGAATTCTATTTTACAAAAATGATGATGCAATCAATATAGGGGGCGATATTACGATAAATGGAAGAACAAAAATTGCTTTAAGTATAACAACTACAGATGCAAAAGTATTTGTAAACGGCTCTCAAGTTTACACAACATCTTTGCCAACGCCTTTCGTTGATTTTGGTGAATTAATATATGAGATTCTTAACTCCAAAGAAGAATGGAATCAATTTTTGATTTTTAGCACTCCGCTATCCGATGCCGATTGTATAACCCTCACAACATTATAAGACAATGACACGAATCCGTTAGTACTATTTGTTGTATATTTGTGTAAAAGCAAATATTATGGAAAACTGGAAAGCGGTAAAAGGTTACGAGGGATTGTATGAAGTATCCGATAAAGGACGAGTAAAAGGATTAAAAAGAAACAGAATATTAAAAAACATTGTAGACTCTTTAGGATATGTTCGTGTTAGTCTTTGCAAAGAAAACAAACCAAAGGCGCATAAAATACACAGACTTGTTGCCGAGCATTTTTTAAAGCCAAGTGAATATAAAGTAGTAAACCATATAGACGGAAACAAAGAGAACAATAGTGTAGAAAATTTAGAATGGTGCAACGCATCTCAAAATAGAAAACACGCTTGTGATACTGGGTTAGCCGCAAAGGAAGAAGGAAGATTGATAATGTGTAACGAGACGAAGAAAGTTTATAAAGGTGTTATGTCAGCCGCAAGGCATATCGGCATAAGCCATACTATGATTTCTTCAATCGTAAACGGAGGCGGTGGCACTGCTAAAGGATTGACATTCTCAAATACTGATTCTTTAAATGGTCAGAAATATGCTATTGGAGAAAAACTATATTGTATTAAAGGAGAATATAAATCTAAAGAGGAGTGGTGTGAAAACTACCACGTTTCAAAAATTTATAGGGATTACGAACAAGTTATAAGATATGAAATACACACGTAAATATTGCTTCACCAATGAAGCGGCCGCAGATGCCGCCATTGCCGCACTCCCTCACGATGAGGAAGGCAACCCCACACACGGGCACAATGTGGTCAAATTGGGATACCTAACCATTGAACCAGCCGAATACGATGAAGAAGGAAACGAAACAACCGCCGCCGTCGTATCGGATGTTTACGCCGTGGATGTGTATTGGTCGGGCGACGCGTTAGCGTCGTGGGATGCTTATATTGTATGGCCTACACCGATGGGGATACACAGCTTCGGAAGCTCTAGCAGTAGAGACGAATACGCTAAGACCTACTGCGAGCTCTACCCGGATAGCCTTTACTGTAACCCTCCCGAGCCGGAGGCAGAGCTCTAACCAATGGAGCGGCTAAAGATAAAAGCGCAAGAGATCAAAGCGGAGCTTATAGCCCGCTTTAAATCTCTGCGCGTAATATGGCAATACAGCGACAGCCAGCCGACCGAGATAACTTTAGCCGCTGCGCTTGTTATACTCTACCCTATTGCGACTTACCTAGAAATAGGTTTCTCGCCTATAATGCAGGTACTAGCTCCAATAGCAGGGCTGTACCAATTATACTGCGTAAGTGGAAAATGTTTAAGCTGCCGGGTAAGGGCTAGCTGGGTAACCTTCAGCTTCTATTTATTGGCGGCTGTTATGTATTTATACTGTGGCCTACTTTTTAAAGGTCCTAGTTACTGGGGCTGGATATTGCTAAGCGTTAGTAGCTTCGGCAGTTTAAAGAGAATTAAGAAAGAAGAGCTACATAGAAAGAATGGATAATAACACGCAGATAATTTTAGCAGTAGTAACGCTCTTAGGCTCCGCTGGTATTTGGAAATACGCCGAGGCCAGGTTAAGAGTAAAAGCAGAGCTGCGGAAGGAAGAGCAAAGCAGTAACGATACTGTACTTTACCGCGACGATTTAAAGAGCCGCGTAGAGGAAATGGATAAGGCGTTAAAGGAAGCGCATAAGGAGCTCTTAGCCCTTACCGAAAAGGTAGCAAAACTTGAAACGGAAAACAGCTTTTTACGTAGAGAAATAGATATATTAAAACGCAACTAATGGGCAATAATTGGGAAGACAGCTTTAACGATTTTATTAAAGAAATGGAAGAGGCAGATCAGCCGGAAGCTTGCAGTATTGATAACCCGGAATGCGACAGCTGCGGGAGCTAAAAAATAGAATTATGTTTAATAGAATTTTTGACAATTGGAAGACTAGCGTACTGGGCGCTGTGCTTATGTGCGCTAGCTTTGCTTTTGTGTTATGGGAGAAGGCTACACTAACGGAGGCGGGAGCTTTCTTAGGTGTAGCTTTCGCCCTATTCTTTACGAAGGATCCTAAGCCTAAAGCGTAATGCAGGTAGAGGCCGGGGTACTTCATTTAGAGCATAAGGGTATCGAGGTCGAGGCCTCAGTAATTTGGGACTTAGAGCAGGGCGGCCCGCTCTATGCTTTAAAGGACGGTAAAATATTTATGAGCCTTAGCCCCGAAGAGCTAAAGGCCCTCTATGTACTCTACCGAGATATTGAGCTAAAAGGAACCGTAGAAGATGCGTAAATTAAATACAGCCCATTTAAGAGCTTTTCTCTTAGCGTTCTATATGTTACCCTTACTGAGTGGGTGTAACGTCATTAGAAACGCTCTAACACCCCTTAAAACGGAAGTAACACTTATAGACACTATCCTAGTAGAAGCTGTAAGGGTCGATACTATTACCGTTACTCTTCCGGTAGATACCCTCGAGATAGAGACCGAGCGCGTAAGCGCGAGGGTTATTAGATCTTACGACACCATTAGCGTAGACGTGGAATGTAAAGCCGACACGGTTATAGTAACCAATACCGTAGAGCTCCCTACTAAGACCAGGATAGTAACTAGGGTGCCTTGGTGGTTTAAGCCAGCTCTAGTTATTGGGGGGCTCATATTCGCGCTGGCTGTTAGCCGCGCTTTATTTCGCCCTTAAGCCTCTTTCCTTTTTTTCTTTTCTTGATTTTCTTTTTTTCATAAGCTCCGCTAATTAATCTTACTTAGCGTTAAGTAGCTCACGCTACCTAGCTTTAGCTAAAGGTAGCAGAGCTACTTAACTTAGCTTAAGTAATACTAACGTATGGTCTAGATTGACAAAAAGCACAAAAGCTTTTAATCTCACAATAGGTATAAATACTTATTTTAAGACTGTAAGCTTTTTGCTGGGTTTGGAATGCGTGAGCAGGGTTTCTTTATTTTTTTTGCTAGTGCTTTCCCTAGTGTTTATAGGGGCTGCACGGCGTGAGCCGAAAATAAATACACTTTTTTTACTTTTTTATTTGGTAGTATGAAAAGAAAGCCCTTATATTTGTCTCAACAAACAACAAAACAACTATTACAATGAAAAATTTTACCACACACCAAGCTTTTGAAAACCAAGACCTAAAAGTAGAAATTAACTTCTTTGGACTTGTAAAGATTACAGAAAAAGAAGAGGGCACTAGCACAATCAAAAGCAGTAATACGGCAGATGCGTTAGAGTACTGGACCAACTACTTTAGCGAGGAATCAAAAAGAGGTAACTACCAAATAAGATAAACCACAGCCCCCGAAAGGGGGCGCTTACACTCAACACCCCCGCCTTTAGCACTTAGGTTCTTTTGGTTTGGTTTTTAAAAGCTAGGGCGGGGGTTTTAAAAATAAAGTAGGGGTATTCGGTATGGAGTAAGTCCGGATTAAAAGAAGCCCTTTAAGCTCGTGCAGGTTAGTAGCTTGCAATGCGCCACAATGCTAGAGCAGCTTACTACTACCTACTTTATTTTATAACTTTAGAACTGTTTAACTAAATATATATAGAATGCAAAAAGCAACAGTAACGGCAGCCCAGCCTACGGGCCAATGGGAAGGTAATTACGGAGTAATGTATACCTTCAATGTAACCCTAAGCGACGGCGCTAACGGGGAAGTAAATAGTAAGAGCCCTACCTTACGCTTTAATATCGGCGACGAAGTAGAGTACGAGGTACCTAGAGACGGTAAGCTTAAGCTAAATAAACCTAACCCAATGGGCGGAGGGTTTAGCAATAACACCGGAGGCGCTAAAGCTTCTTACGGTGGTGGAAGTAAAGACTACAGTAAGCAGCACGCACTTACCGCAGCTTGTACGTACTTAAACGGATCTAAGGCTACTAAAGAGCAGATCGTACACCTAGCAGAGTACTTTACTACGTGGCTAAAAGGAAGCGCAGCAGCGCAGGTACAGCAAACAGCTTTTAATGAAGCACCGCCGAAGGTAGTAGCTCCGCCTGCACCAGCTCCCGCACCTCAAAACGTACCGGCCCCAGCGCCAGTATTTGAAGACGACGGTCTACCGTTCTAGTTATGTATTTAACTAACTACACCGCAGACCGCGTTAGGTTAGCTTACACGTTCGCAGAGCATTTGCGCCATAATTGGCGCCAGCTCTCGGACAGTAAGCGCGACGCACTGCTTAAAGAGATTACGGACTTAACGAACGTACAGTTTATAGAACAGCAGTACGAGAGTAGAATAGATAAAATAGAAAGCGATGGCACGTACGATAGAGCTCTTAGACGGGCAAAGCTGGGACTATAACGAGCTCCTAGAGCAGATGCTTAAGGACGAGTTTTACTACGGCTATTTAGGTAAGGCAGCACTAAGCAGCTCCAGCCTAAAGAAGCTACTGCAAAGCCCTAAAGTATTTCAAGCCAGCCTAAACGAAGAGCAGGTAGAAACCAAAGCTTTAAGAGAGGGTAAGCTTATACACTTGCTTTTACTGGAGCCCCATAAGGAGGAGAGCCTTAACGTAATAGAGGTTAAAACGAGAACCTCTAAAGCTTATAAAGATGCTGCGCTAGAGTTTGGTAGCGATAATACCTTTACTTCGGTAGAGATCGCGACAGCTAAGAAAGTAGCTAGAGCTGTTAAGGACTGCCCCGAAGCTTGGGAAATGATCTACGGAGCTGCTACTGAGGTACCGGTAGCAGGCGAGATAATGGACTTACCCTTTAGAGCTAAAGCAGATATATTACACAAAGGTACGCGTATCGTAGATTTAAAAACTACGGGTAACGACTTAAGCAAGTTTAAATACGACGCTTATAGTTTTGGTTACGATGCCCAGGCGGCAATCTATACGCACCTCTTCGGTTTAGAAGAGTTTACCTTCCTAGTGGTAAGTAAGAGCACCTACGACGTAGGTATATTTACCACTACCCCGGAATTTATAAAGAGTGGAAAGGCTAAGGTAGCTAAGGCTATCGAGATCTACCGCGAGTACTTTATAGAGGGGAAAGCTTTAAGCTCCTACGTAATACGAGGAGAACTTTAAAAAATAGGGGGCCGGTATTCTATGGCCTTTACGGCTAGTAGTAGTTTTTTGTTGTTGTTAAGCCCGGCCCCCTTCTTTAACATATGGAAGAAAAACAACTGTTACAGCTTATAGCAAGCAGGACTAAAAAACCAGCTAAAGACTATAAGCTTTTAGAGGCGACGCTTTACCCAAAAAAGCGTAAGCCGAAAAAGCGTAAAATTAAAAGACTAAAATTGTGAAAAAGAGCGTAAGTAATTACCTAAGAAAAAAGCGCCATTTACGGTATGTAAACTTTTACCTATTGGATGTACGCTGGGAGATCATTAACACGGTAATAGCTGCAAGTGCTACCGAGTATAACGAGAAAGTAACGAAGCACCTAAATAACTTAGGTGGGTTAGTGCGGAAGTATGAACGCAGAAGCCGCTGGCTTCGTTTTTAACAGTAAAAAAAATGGTTAGATACAACAAATTCAAAGAAGGCGTAAAGCTTGTAGCTTTAATGCAGGCAACGCTAGAGCAGATGGATAACTTAAGAGGAACGAGCTTATATAAGCTGCAGCTTAAGTACTTAATGAACAAGCTAGAAGACTTACTAGAGCGCACGCTAAGAAACCCCCTAAGCAGCTTAGACAAAGAAGACCCGGACTTACTTACTAGGATCCAAAGTAATATAGAGCTTATCCTGGGTATGGATCTAGAAGAGCTGGCAATGCTGAGGCAGGAAGTAGACGAGTATAGAGCCGGGAAAGATGAGGATAACGCTTCTTAATTCGCGAATCGCAAATCCTCACAACGATGAGCCTTAAATCGTCACAAAATGAGCCACAATTTGTTACAAAGTAAGGGTAAATACTGACGAAAGCTGTAATAAAGTAAGGGTAAAACCTTACAATATGCCAAAGCATATAAAAAACGGCAAAACCTTTAGATTGTATGCAGAGACATATAACCTTTGATACCAAAAAATAGGCGCAAACAAATAATAATGGGCGCAAATTAGAAACCTTTAAAACAAAATAGAAATGAAAACAATTGAAGTAAAAACTATGTACAAGGATGTAAAAAATGAATTACCCACTAACACTTTTGAGTGTATTGTGAAAATGTGGAATCAATTTAATGATACTTGGGTGACGGGAATTGGTATTTACGATATACCAACAAAGCAATGGGAAGTACGAGAGAATGAATTTGGTATTTACCCCGTCCATTTTTGGTTTGCAGTACCCAACCTTTAACACCAAAGAGAAATGAAGTGGCTAAAACGATTCTTCACCAAATCAGAGATTAGAGAGGTATCTTTCTATACTGGAACTGATGGAATGAAGAAGCATAGTGAGTTTATAGATTGGGTAAATGAAAACGATGTTGAAATAATCAACTCATACATCACCTACCACAAGTACGACTATTCACATATACCACGCTGCATAAATTATGTAATTAAAATCAAACAAAAATGACACTACAAGAAGCAGTAACACTACTTGAGAATCACAACAAGTGGCGCAGAGGTGATGATACTTTAGAGATGGCAGAGCCTAAAGATTTAGGAATGGCGATTGAGTTGATTGTAGAACATTTTAACACCAAAGAGAAATGAAAGAAGTTAGAGAAACATCCAAATCATTTGAGACTCAAGTATTAGATAGGCTTGCGGCATTAGAACATCAAATGGGTATTGTGATGAATGAAGTTTATTGGCACTCAAGTTTTGATGTGGAGTCTAATCGGAAGAAAATATTCCTAAAAGGAAGAGTTGATGACCTTGAGTTACGGATTAGAGATTTAATAGAAACCTTTAAAACAAAAGAGAAATGAAAACACCAATGCAAGAGTTGATTGAGCAACTCAATGAATTAGAAGCAAAGTTAACCTCATTAGAGGATGCAATGTATCGTGGAGGCGTAAGAAACGCTAAACGATTAGCAGAGGAACTACTTAAGAAAGAGAAAGAAATCATCTGCAACGCCTTTAGTGATGCACAACACGGAGCAGTTGAATCAAGATGGACTGCCGAAGAATACTTTGAAGAAACCTTTAACACCAAAGAGAGATGAAAGGATACAACAAAGACCTACTCATAGACTTAATGAATAGAGACCTAACCGATAACGGTCTAGAGAATGATTGAGAATATAGTAATAGCAGTTATACTAATAGCGTGGAATGCCTACCTAGTATACAACTGGCAAAAAGATAAATAGAGCTTATGGACTACCTAAGTAGAGAGCTGGAGGAATACCAGTATAGAATAGATACAACCTGCGAGAAGTGCGGAGAGTCTACCGACCCCGATTACTACGACTGTAACTGCAGCGATGAGGAAGAATAAAGAGATAGTACTAACGCTAGGAAAGGTACCTAGCTTAAATAGTTTTTATGCCGGCTCACATTGGACAAAAAGAAAGAAAGCTAAAGACGCTGCACTCGAAACGATTAAAGAGCAACTGGGTTACAATACGGGAGCTCCTTACAATAGCTTTAGAGTTACTGCTTATGTTCGCTACCGCTACGATTTGGATAACAGTATTATTGCTATTAAATTCACTAGCGACGCTCTTAAGACCTTGGGCTGGATTAAGGACGACAGCCCTAAATACTTTCGACACTTGCTTCTGGTATGGTCGGAACAAATACCAAGAGATGAAGCGCAAATAACTATAGAGCTATCGGATGAACACCCGTAACAAAGGAGCTCTAGCAGAATACCGCTTTATAAGTTACGCTATAAGCTTAGACTTAAGAGTACTTACGCCAGCTGTAGAGGGCTACCCTTACGACTGCGTTATAGATAACGGTAAAAGGTTCTACCGGATCCAGGTAAAGTATGCCTCTAGGGACAAGAGATGCAGCAAAGCCTTTACTTCTATGGTACAGCGAAAGGTAAGCGGAAATAACAGTATTTTTAAGAAGTACACAGCTGAAGAGGTAGACTACTTTGCTCTATACATTTGGTATATAGATACCTTTTTTATTATTCCTTTCGATGCGATAGAGGGTAACAGTATAAACCTCAACCTAGCAAACGATAATAACAAGTATACACAGTATAAGAATAACTGGAAGCAACTACTACGCTAATAATGACAACAACACAAACAGCAGCCAGCAAATACTTAGAACACGGGTACAGCCCTATACCTTTAATAAGTGGGCAGAAGCGCCCCCTGCTAAAGGACTGGACTAAGTATAAAGAAACACCTATAGAAGACCTTAACCTATTCACTACGGACAGCTTAGGCCTCGTATGTGGGTATAACGGTCTAGAGGTATTAGATATAGACGCTAAGCACTTTACCGGTAACGAGTTTGAAGAGTACATAGAACTACTAGAAGCTAATGGCCCCGGCCTCTTAGCTAAAATGGTAATACAGCAAACCCCTAGCGGAGGGTTTCACTTCCTATATAGATGCGAGGTAATAGAAGGAAACCAAAAGCTCGCAAAGAATGAAGCTAAAGAGGTTACCTACGAGACTAGAGGAATAGGAGGCCAAGTAGCAGCCTGGCCCACTCCCGGCTATAAGCTAGAGACTAAGGCGAGTGCTATACAATGGATCACACCGGAAGAGCGCGATATATTACTAGACTGCGCTAGAGAATTAGATAAGACGCCTAAAGTAGAAATAAGATACGAAGCACCTAAGCACGCTCTAGCCAATAACGAGGAGCTTACACCTTGGGCCGACTATAACAGTAAGGTAGACTGCCTTACTATATTGCAAAGCAGAGGCTGGACAGTAGTAAGAGAAGATAGTAAGTACGTATACGTAAAGAGACCGGGAACTACTGACGCTAGAGATAGCGGTAAGATATTTAAAGATAGCGGTAAGCTTTGGGTATGGAGTACTAGCACTGAGCTAGAGGCTGAGGTACTTTATAACCCCTTCGCACTTTATACAGCTCTAGAGCATAGTAACGACTTTAAGGCAGCAGGTAGAGCTTTAAAAGATGAGGGCTACGGCTACCAAGAGCCTAAGAAACTAAACGAGGTAGAGCAGTACGAGGAGGCACTAAGCGAACCCAAAGAGAGCGCAGAGCCTACCGAGTACGACCTACTAACTAAATACCTACTAGATCCTACACAGCATATAAGTAACCCCCCTAGCGTATTAGAGCTGCGCCTAGGCTTAGAGACGTATACCCTAGGCACCGCAGGAAACATAAGCCTAATACAAGGGAAAGCGAAGAGTAGAAAAAGTTATTTTGTAAGTGCATTGGCAGCCGCAGCAATACGCCAAGGCTTTAACGAGAATATACTTAAGGCCGGTATAGTAAAAGGGAAAGTAATTTTTTTCGATACTGAACAAGGGGACTTCCACGCCCAACGGGTAAACCAAAGGACGCTACACTTAGCTGGTATACCCGTAGAGCAGGGCCAGGAATACTTAAAGTATTTCGCACTACGTAGAGCAGATACCAACGCCGACCGCCTAGCTATTATAGAGTACGTACTTAAAAGAATAGAGGGAGTAAGCCTAGTTATTATTGACGGTATCGTAGACGTAGCTAAAGGAGTAAACGAAGAAGAGGAGGCTATAGCTTTAGTTAGTCGCCTTATGAAAATAAGCGCAGACCTCAACCTTCACCTAGTTACTGTACTCCACGAGAATAAAAACGATAGAGGAGCTAAGGGGCACCTAGGTAGCTACTTAGTACAAAAGAGCGAAACCGTCTACGGTGTAAGCAGAAGCGAGGACGGCTTTACTACTTATATAGAAGGGATGTATACTAGAAACGCAAGCTTTCCGGATCTAGAGCTAAGCGTACAAGGTAAAGACGTAGATATAAGCGTAAAAGAGATGGAAGGCCCAGCGGGTAAAGAGTTTAGCCCTAGCGACCTAGAAAGGATAGCTAAAAGTATCGTAGGAAAGACAAGAAACACAGCTATAGAATACGTACGAGATGTGGAGCGGTGTAAAAAAGGGGAAGCTTCTAAAGCAGTTAGCTTAATGGAAGCCGCTAAAATAATTACCTTTACGAAAGAAAAATACCCTAAAATATCCTTAGCTTTAGAGGATAACTACAAAACGGAAGACCCGCCCTTTTAAAAAATGTACATAGAGATAGCTAAAAATACCTGGGCTTACGCCAAAGATGAAAAGGACGCCGAGCGTATTAGAGCTAAGTACAAAGACTACAAGAAGAAGCAAGGCGACCTAATAAGCCGCCACTTTATAGTTAACTACATAGAAGAAACCAACTTTATAAAATGAAACTAAGCAAACACCTAACACTAAAAGAAGCGACTAAGAGCGCTACCGCTATTAAGAACGGTATAGATAATACCCCAACTATAGCACAGCTAGAAGTACTAAAGGAGCTCGCTATACATATATTCGAGCCCTGCCGCCAATACGTAGGAGGCCCGCTAGCAGTTACCAGCGGCTACCGAGGCCCGGAGCTTAATAAGCTTATAGGAGGTAGTTTGACGTCGGATCATTGCATTAGCGACGATAAGACCGCTGCTTTAGATCTTGACTGCGACGTATACAACGGTAAGACTAACGCCCAGCTCTTTAACTATATAAGAACTACTAGAGACTTTAAGCAGCTTATATGGGAGTTTGGAGATGATAATAACCCGGACTGGGTGCACGTAAGCTATAGTACTGACCCTACACTAAATAAGAGAGAGGTACTACTAGCTAAGAGAGAAGGACGCCGTACAGTATATGAGTACTACAAGGCGAAATAAAATAATAGAGGTAGTAGTGCAGATGCCTATAGGCAGCACGCTACCGGTAAGAGACTTAACCGCTATACCTACACTACACGAAGCTAATAACACTAAATACCTAAACAAATGCTTAAAAATAACGAATACTTATATAGAGAAGCTACGCGCCTCACAGCTCGAAGAAGACTTAAGGGGATTAGTTTAGATAGCTTCGAGGAGTTTAGCAGGTTATGGGACTCTAGAGAATATAACCTAGCTAACGAGATAAGAATAGAAGCTAAAGACGAAGGTCTTTATAGCGCTGTTAGCTTTATGAATCAGTATACTGATGACTGAAGGCGACCTTTTCTATAAGTTTAAAGAGGCTTACCTGCCTAACCTAAAGATAGCTATAGACAGCTATAGCGTCTTCGATGCTATCTGCCACGAGGCGCAGGTAGTAGTAGAGTTTAAATGCAGGCGAGCCCACTATAACGAAATGCTTATAGAGTGGCCTAAGTATAGCGCTCTACTCAATAGAGCAGCAGACCGAGGCTATAGACCTATATACGTTTGCTCTACGCCTTTAGGAGTTTGGGCCTGGGATCTTACCCACATAGACCTAAGCTGGTTTAAGAAGGAACTACCTAGGCAAACGGACTTTAATAATAAAGAGATAGTAACGAAGACTATAAGCTACCTAGACCTAGACGAAGGGAGCTACTTAAATAAAATAAAGCTATGAGAAACAAAGTAATAGACGAAGTACTAGAGACTAACGCGCAGCTATTCCAGCAGCTAGGTACCGACAGCACAAAGGCAGAGATACAAGCTGCTAAGGTACAAGAGCGTAAGAACCTACGCGCTGTACGTGCAGAGGATCCGGAGCTAGTAGGTAGACTGCTTAACGACGGAGATAAATAGTAATGCCGTACATACCAAAGAAAGGAACGCCTAAGCCTTGGATGGCTAAGCGCAAGACCTTTGCAGGTAACAAAGGAGAAGACGCCGACTTCTATAATAGTAGAGACTGGCGTAAGCTCCGGGCTTATGTGTTAGCAGGCGAGCCACTATGCAGAGAGTGCACAGCTGTAGCTACTGTAGTAGATCACATTACACCGATAAGATTAGGAGGCAGTAGGTATAACCATAACAACCTACAACCTATGTGCGCCAGCTGCCACAATAAGAAGAGCCGAAGCGAGCGCGGGCAATAGTATACCCAGGGGGGCCTCTAATATCGGGGCTTTTCTGCTGTACAT
>Ga0208917_1001107_pt1 | contig 13502 bp, 18 predicted proteins | sample DEB08_DNA_10_FD_185500 | JGI IMG/M metagenome (GOLD analysis project Ga0208917, IMG submission 185500) | Aqueous microbial communities from the Delaware River and Bay under freshwater to marine salinity gradient to study organic matter... | ecosystem: Environmental > Aquatic > Marine > Coastal ...
AAAAAAATAAATAAACTATTCAAAAACATAAGATAATGGCTGAACAAGTAGATAAAATGGATTTTTACCAACCAAACAATAACTTATCTGCAATTGCAGAAGCGGAAAGAGGTAAATTATTTCCAAAAAACGATTTCTCACCTAAATCAGAAAAGTATTCATCAGTACACCCTGACGCAAATGCTGACGGAGATGAAATTGGTAGAGGTACGGGTGCATTCTTAGACATCTATAATGAAGGTGCGGGAACGTCAACAGATATCTTTGAAAGAAAAGATGATATAAAAATAAATAAGTATAACTCAAGTAAACCTTACACAGTAGAGTAATGAAACTATTAACGGCATTTAAATCTTTATTAAACGAAGTTGCTTCATTGGGTGATATGCAAGACTCAATAAAGAAAAAGATTGTCGTTACTATATATTACGATGGTGATGAACCAGGAGGTAAAGGTTACCGGAGAATTGAGCCTGTTTGTTTAGGATATAGTAAAGCAGGTAATTTAGTTTTAAGGGCTTGGGATAAGGACGGTGCGTCCCATACAAATACTACAGGGGAACAACCTTTACCAGGATGGAGGTTATTCAGGGCCGACAAAATCTTTACTTATCAACCAACAACAGATAATTTTACAGAGATGAGACCCGGATATAACCCAAATGGAGATAGAAGTATGTCAAGGGTTCTCTTAAACGCAGAATTTAATACAGAGACCGATGAATGATTTAATGCAAAAATTAGCACTTTCTAAAAAAATAATGGATAAACATAACGATGTACCAAGAGGTCAAAATCAAATGCCTATGGTAAATGAAAATGTTAATGCAAATTATAATATTCCAGATGGAGTTTTAGATACTCCAAGACAACAACCAAAAATTCAAGAAACCATCTCAACAAAACCAATCAATCAAGACGCTGTAATGAATTCAAAATTACCAGATGAAATAAAAAAATTGATGATTGAAAATCCAATAGCACAACCACAATTAAATGGCCCAACACTTTCTGATGAAATTATTGAGGGAGCGGCTAGATTAATGGGCAATCAAAACAATAAAGATACGATTATAAATGAAAGTTATAAATCAAATGATAATAGTGATTTAAAACAAATGATACGTGATGTAGTTAGAGACACTGTTAGAGATGTGGTTAAAGAAGAACTACAAAACGCAGGACTTTTAAGTGAGTCAACACAAAAAACAAATGAAACTTTATCTCTTAGGGTTGGAAAACATATTTTTGAAGGTAGGGTTTTAAAAATTAAAAAAGTTAAGCAATAACTTTTCTTATTCGTTATTTTTTCATATACTTTTTCTAAATAGAATAAGTATGTCAAAAATTAATGTGTTAGTATTACCATCAGACAGAACTGGTGTAGGTAAATTTCGTTCTGTAGACCCTCATATACATTTACAAAAATTATACGGAGAAGATTTTCATGTTGATATTGATTATGAACCTAAATTGAATGACGAAAATTTTTGGAAAAAATATCAAATAGTACATTTTCATAGGGTTATCGGTCAAAACTATGAACAATCTCCATTAATCATAGAAAAACTAAAATCACTAGGTATAATTACAATATGTGATTTAGATGATTATTGGTTACCAGGAAAAGAACACCCTGCTCACGAATTGATAAGGTCAAATAACTTGGCGTTTCATATTCAAAATAACTTAAAAGCTGCGTCTTACGTTACTACAACTACAAAACTTTTCGCAGATGAAATATACAAAATCAATAAAAATGTTTTTGTTTTACCAAACGCAGTTAATACAGACGAAGAACAATTCAAAGCAGTAACAGAACCAAGTGATAAATTACGTTTCGGTTGGTTAGGAGGTTCTTCTCACCTACACGACTTAATGATGTTAAAAGGAACAATAAACACGTTAAGTGAATTTAAAAATGAGTTTCAGATGTATTTGTGTGGGTTTGATATAAGAGGTTCGGTAACAGAAATAAATCCTAAAACAGGTGAACGAAAACAAAGACCAATTAAACCGGAAGAGACTGTATGGAAGCAATACGAACAGTTTTTTACTGACAACTATAAAATGGTTACTGAAGACCATTTAAAATTTTTAAATGAATATAAACCAGAAGACTATCATGACAAAGACGCCTTTTATCATAGAGTATGGACACAACCTGTTACAACATATGCTAAAAATTATGCTAAATTTGATGTTTCTTTAGCACCTATTAAAGACCATATGTTTAATAGAATGAAATCTCAACTTAAAGTGATTGAAGCAGGATTTTATAAAAAAGCACTAATCGCCTCAAACGTTGGTCCTTATACTATTGATTTAGTACATTCTATAGACAAAGGTAATTTTGTTGATGGGAACGCAATACTCGTAGATAAGAATAGAGACCAAGATTGGGCGAAACATATGAAAAAACTAATTAAAAATCCTTCTTGGGTGGAGGATTTAGGTGAGAGGCTTTATGAAACAGTAAATGGTGTTTATGATTTAAATAGTGTAACTAAAAACCGAGCAGAACTTTACAAATCCTTAGTAAAATGATAGATGTACCGTTAAACAAACTTTTATTTTTTGATTTAGAAACAGTTGGTGTAGAAAAAGACTATACCACACTAAACGAAAAAAACCCTGAAATGGGTAGACTTTTTGAAAGTTATCGTAATTGGTTTGAGAAGAGATACCCTGAAGACGAAGGGAAGTCGTTGGATGATATTTTTAAGAACCACGCAGCACTAGTCTCAGACTTTGCAAAAATCATTGTCGCAACTTTTTCATTTATAACACCAAAAGGAGAAGTACATACAACAACCTTTGCTGAAGACGATGAAAAAAAATTACTTGAAGGTGTTAGAGATTTATTGTTAAAGGTTGAAAAGTTAAACTTTTACCTTTGTGGTCACAATATTAAAGGGTTTGATATGCCGATGTTATCAAAAAGATTTGTGGTACACGGAATTAAACCACCTCCAATACTCCCAAGATTAGGTACAAAGCCGTGGGAATTAAAAGCTGTGGACACAAAAGAATTATGGCAATTTGGTTCATTCAATTCTCCCGCGTCCCTTGATTTGATGTGTGTCGCGTTAGACGTACAAAGCCCAAAAACGGGTGAAGTATCAGGTAATATGGTACATGAAACATATTGGGAGGCGAACGGATTACAACCGATTGCAGATTATTGCGAAAGAGACGTGAATGTCTTAGTAGATGTTATGAATAAAATTTATGAATTAAAATAATTATGTTTAATAAAATTAACGAATTTAAAGACACTCTTAAAACATTAAAAGAGTTTGAAAAAAAATTAACCGATGTTGATTTATCGGACCCAACAGAACTATTGAATAAGTTAGGTGTAGATATTGATGAGATTGAAGAAAATTTTAATGAGCAATATAATAATCACAAGTTGACCTTAAAATATGTTTTAGACTCTGATAACAAAGAACCTGAATACGCATATAAAACAGACTCAGGATTTGATTTAAGGTCAAATGTACATGCAGTATTACCTCCATTTGGTAGAGCGTTAATACCTACAGGACTATATCTTGATGTACCCGAAAGGTGTGAGATACAAGTAAGACCTAAAAGTGGTCTTGCGATAAAGAGAGGTTTGTCAGTATTAAACACACCAGGAACTGTTGATTATGGATATACGGGAGAAATTAAAGTAATTGTGTTTAATTTTAGTGATGAAGAACAAGTTATTAACAAAGGAGACAAAATAGCACAAGCGGTTATTTGTCCTGTGGCTCAAGGAGGAGATGTTAATTTGGTGAGAGTACTAGAAATACAACAAAAAGACCGTAATAATAATGGATTCGGTTCAACAGGAAACTAATTAGACATGAAAAAAATTATAGAACTAAGAGTATCTACTAATGATGAGGGTTACACTAATAGTCCAACATTACCTGACGGTGTAAAAAATTATTTAATTGATATTGACGGAACGATTACCGACGATGTCCCAAACGAAGAACCTGAACGTATGAAACAAGTTATCCCATACAAAGGTGCGGTTGAAACTTTAAATAATTGGTATGATGAGGGCCATGTCATTACTTTCTTTACTTCACGCACAGAAGAGGTAAGAGAAATTACTGAGCAATGGTTGGATAAGTGGGGTTTTAAATATAGCAATTTATTGATGGGTAAACCTCGTGGAGGAAACTATCATTGGATTGATAATCATATTGTTAGAGGTACTCGTTATAATGGTCAATGGACTGAATTAACAAAAAAGACAGTAGAAATAGAAGTATTTGACGACTAATGATTACAATAGGATTTAGTACAAGAAAAATCGACAATGACTTTATAGAACATATAAAGAATACTTGCGGACCTAAAAACATAGAAATAATACCTTTTGAAAATAAAGGTACCCATTCTTTGTCGGAGGCGTACAATATCATTTTAAACAAATCGTCAAACGATATTGTCGTTCTTTGTCATGACGATATTTATTTTGATAAAAAAAGTTGGGGTAATAAATTAATAAAGCACTTTAACAGAAATCCTGATTTTGGTGTTTTGGGTGCTGCAGGTAGTATATCGTTACCTAAATCAGGTAAGTGGTGGGAAGACTCTTCAAAAATGAGAGGTATTGTCAATCATGAACATGAAGGAAAAAAATGGGAGTCAAAATACTCAAATAGTTTAGGTAATAAATTAGAAGAAACCGTTATAGTTGACGGGTTGTTTATTGCTATAAATAGAAAAAAAACGTCAGAAAATTTTAACGAAGACGTTAAAGGGTTTCACTTCTACGATGTGGACTTTTCATTTAGAAACCATTTATCAGGTGTTAAAGTTGGTGTCTTTTATGACATTAGAATAACTCATAAGTCGATTGGTCAAACTAATGAAGAATGGGAAAAAAACAGAATAGAATTTTCGAAAAGACATGAGGAAAATCTACCAAAAAAAATATACGAGTCCTTTGAGGACACTCCTATGAAAATTTTGTTAACATGTCTATCATTTAAAAATATGACAGGCTCTGAAGTTTCTACTTTTGAACTAGCAAAAGGTTTGAAGGAGATGGGTCATGACGTAAGTGTGTTATCACAAATAGGACCTCCTTTATCCTTAAAGTCGGAAAAAATCGGAATCAATCTTTACGACCTTTCTAACCCACCAGGATATAAAATGGGTGATGGGGTTTGGTCATTAATCCAAAACGGGAAAAAAATAGTTTCCAAAAAAGGTCGATTATATAAGATTAAGGACGTTAAGTTTGATATCATACAAACTAACCATAAACCAGTAACTGAACACGTATTAAATCTTTACCCTAATACCCCTATTGTAGATATTGTTCGCTCAAGAGTATTGGAACTTGAGGACCCATACATAGACGAGAGAGTTAAGGAATATATATCAATTACCCCCGAAGTGAAAGAATACGTGCTTAACAATTTTGACATTCAAGAAAATAAAGTAGATACGATATATAATATTGCTGATGTTAAAGAGGGAAAAATAGTAAAAGACTCACCTAAATATGTGTTATTACCTGGAACTATGAATTACTTAAGAAAAGACATGGTTCATGATATGGTAAAAAGAACCAAAGATGAAGGTTTAGAATTATGGTTAGCCGGAAATGATAATGATTTTGGTTACGCTAAAAAATTATCAGATAACCATGACCACGTAAAGTATTTAGGGGTAATAGAAGATTTGAGTGACTATTACACAAACGCGGTTAAGACTTGTGGTCTCTATTTTGGTAGAATACAACTAGAGTCAATACAATACAATAAAAAAATTGTGTCTTATTCTATAGATAAAAAAGGCAAAATTCTTAATATTATGGACGAATGGTTTCCAAAAAGTAGAGATGAGTTTAACAAAAAATCAATATTAGAGAAATATATTGAGAAATATAAAAAAGTAATAAACAATATAACATAAATTATGAATAAGTTTTATATAACGGGGTGCGCAAAAACCGGTACCACATTATTAAGAAGGTTATTTAATGCGTTTGATTTAAACGTTTATAATAAGACAGAAATAACTTTATCAAAATTTATCTCTGAATCTAAATACGATGTAGGTAAAAGAACTGCGGGTAGTATATTTAGTGATGTTATAAATCAAACTATGATAGATTCTTATTTAGGAATGATTGAAAAAAATCAAATAAAAATCATAAACATAACTAGAAACCGTAAAGACACATTAAAAAGTAGTAATGGATATGTAAAACCAAAGAGATACGATGAGTGTATAAGACAATCTAAACTATATAGCGATTATATTAGCTACAATATAACTTATGAAGAAATAGTCGAAAATCCCGATAAAATACAAAATGAGTTATCTGAAATTTTTAATTTAAAAATATTACATAAGTGGTCAGACTTCCCGAATTGGTATAATAATAAGGATGAAGTTGGTCCTAATTTAAATAGTAAAGAATATAAACTAAGAAAAGTTGGTGAAAAAAAGAGTTAAACATATGAGTAATATACATCCCACTGCAATTATTGGAGATAATGTGAAAATTGGAAATAATGTGACTATAGGTCCGTATTGTGTTATTGGTAATAAAGGAGCAATAAGAAATAGTAATAAAAACAATGGTGTTATTATAATTGATGATGGTACCACCATTATGAATTTTGTATCTATTATGACAGGAGAAGAGGGAGATACGATAATTGGTAAGAACAATCTAATTATGAATTATGTTAATATAGGACATAACACAATAATAGGAGACAACAATGAGATTGGTGCTGGTACTATAATTGCGGGGTGGTGTAATATTGGAAACGACAATAAGATTAAATTACACTGTACAATAAGAAATCGAGTAACTGTTGGTGATAATACATTAATTGGTATGGGGTCAAATGTGGTTAAAGATATTATTTCTAATACTCTAGTTAAGGGTAATCCGATAAAAATATATGAAAATGAATAATATAAGTGAAAAATGTAAAATAGGTAATAACGTTGTAATCGGTAATTATGTAATTATTGAAGATGATGTAATAATTGGAGATAATACTGTTATTAAACATTTTGTAGAACTTAGAAAAGGAACTGTAGTTGGTAATAATTGCTATATTGACTCACGAGTATCAACTTCAGGTGAATGTATCATAGGAGACAATGTAACATTAAGATACGATGTCATAATTGCAAGAGGTTGTGATGTAGGAGACGACACATATATATCACCCAGAGTTATGACAAATAATTTAGATAGTGGTGGTGTGAAAATAGGAGGGGCAAAAATAGGTAAAAAATGTTTTATAGGTACAAATGCGGTACTACATCATGGGATAACTATTGGGGACAATTGTACAATTGGGTCTATGTCGTTTGTAAATAAAAATGTTCCTAATAATGAGGTATGGTATGGTAATCCTGCTAAGAAAAAATAATTGATTACATCAAGGTCATATAACCTACCTAAAATGTTGTCAATAAAAATTATGTGGTACATAATAATCCTTAAAAATGAAAAAACCTGATAAGATAAAATTCTTTGATTACGTAAAACTACTTAAACCGTACAAAGAAAGATTAATGAGTCAATTAAATTATTCGTTAGATGATGGTTTATTCATTAACGGACCTTCAGTATCATCCTTTGAATCGGACTTCGCTAAGTATACAGGTGCTAAATATGCGGTTGGTGTCTCTAGTGGTACTGATGGTCTAGTCGCTATCTTATTATCACTAGGTTTACCGAAGGGTTCTGACGTTCTTGTACCTTCTTATACTTTTATAGCAAGTGCAGAAGCTATTTTAACCGCGGGTTTAAATCCTATTTTTGTTGATAACTCACCCAATTCGTTTCACCCCTCATTGGAAGAATTCGATAAAGCATGGACTGTTAATACAAGGGCAGTAATGTTTGTACATCTATTTGGTGAAACTCGTTCTATTATTGAGTTAAAAAAATTATGTGATGACAGAAATGTTTCTTTGATAGAGGATTGCGCCGAATCCTTTGGTTCTTTTTACCCTGAAGGTGGACACTCAGGTACTCATTCACTAGCATCATCTTTTAGTTTTTTTCCAGCAAAAACTCTTGGATGTTTAGGAGATGGTGGTATGGTTATTACAAATAATAAAGAAACGTATGAAAAGATAAAAATGATAAGGGCGCATGGGTCAAAAAAAAGGTATCACCATGAAATGGTAGGTGGTAATCTACGTTTAGATGCCCTACAAGCAAGATTCTTGAGTGTATTATTGGAAGACTCATCTTATGAATGGTTAAGTAAAAGAGAAAGTAATGCAAGATATTATTTTAATAACATTAAAAATCCTAAAGTTACTCTACCGTTTCCTGATGATACCATAGAAAATCATAGCTGGTACTTATATACTTTAATTGTCGAAGACAGAGACAGATTAAAAGAGTACCTGAATAGTAAAAATATAGAAACCTCAGTTTATTGGCCAACTCCCTTACATAAACAACCTATTTATAAAAAATTATTTGGTGATATACTTTTACCTGAATCAGAACTCAGGTGTAAACAAGTATTACATATACCAATTTCACCTCATCTTGAGGAAGATGAATTAAAAACAATTGTAAAACATATAAATGAATTTAGATAGTAAGAAAAACTTCGGACTAATAGGTGCGTCAGGTTATATCGCACCTAGGCATATGAATGCAATAAAACAAACAAATAACAATTTAAAATGTTTTTTAGACCCTCATGATAATGTTGGGTATATTGATAAATTTTTTCCTGACGCTAAGTATTTTAGAGAAACTGAACGGTTTGAACGTCATCTCGATAGATTAAAACGTAAAAATGAGCAGGTTGATTATGTTTCTATATGTTCACCTAATTATCTTCATGATTCACATATAAGATTGGCATTAAGAAACAAATGTGATGTTATTTGTGAAAAACCATTAGTAATTAATTATGACCATTTATTATCATTAAAGGAAATTGAGAAAGAAACCGGTAAAAAGGTGTATAATATTCTACAGCTTAGACATCACCCTACCATTATTAAACTTAAGGAGACCATAGACTCCGATAAAATATATGATGTTGAATTAAAGTATGTGACACCTAGAGGTTCGTGGTATGATTTTTCATGGAAAGGAGATATCGATAAATCAGGTGGCGTATTGTTTAATATAGGTATTCACTTTTTCGATATGTTAATTTGGTTATTTGGCAAACCTTTAAAAAGTGATGTTACAAACACATATAGAAAAAGTTTTGGTACATTAAATTTAGAAAGAGCTAATATAAATTTTGAATTAAGTATTGATAAAAATGACTTACCTTGGGAAGAATGGAGACCATTCCGCATGATAAAAATAGATGGGAATGTGATTGAGTTTTCTAATGGTTTTACGGACTTACACACAATAAGTTACAATCATATATTAAATGGTTTAGGTTTTACTATTGATGATGTTGAAGAAACCATTAAATTAGTAAGTATAATAAAGAACATATGACAACACGTAAAAAAGAAATTACGAATTTAAATAAGAAACAACTAATAAAAGAAATTATCGGTAAAACAACAAGAAAAAAGTTTTTATCTGAAAATCAAAAAGAATATTACAATAAGTTAACTAATAGTGAAATAACTATTTGTTCAGGACCTGCCGGAGTTGGTAAATCATTTGTTGCGATGAGAGCAGCAGTTGATTTATTGTTAGATGAAAATAACTCATATGAAAAACTGATAATTGTTAGACCCGCGGTTGAGGCTGAAGAAAAATTAGGTTCTTTACCTGGTAACTTAGAAGAAAAATTAGACCCTTACATATTTCCGTCATATTATTTGTTAAATAAAATTATAGGTAAAGAGTCAAGAGAAAAACTAAAACAACATGACGTTATTGAAGTTTTTGCTTTGGCGTATATGAGAGGTATGAATATCGATAATTCAATACTAATTTTTGAAGAGGCTCAAAATTGTACACCTTCACAAATGAAACTACTATTAACAAGGATAGGTTTTAATTCTAAGTTTTTCATATCTGGTGACGTTGAACAAACAGATAGATACAGAGATAAAACACAATCAGGATTATACGACGCACTTAATAGATTTAAAGATATTGAGAATATAAGTGTGTTTGAATTTGGAAACGAAGATGTAATCAGAAATCCAATAATCAGTAAAATCTTAAAGAAATACAAATAATGAAAATTGCAATAGATTTAAACGGTGTTATTCGTGATATTTTCCTAAAAAGTGAACAAGTATATACAAAATACTTTTTGGAAGAAGGTAGTAATGAAATTAATTCATATTATGATAGTGAAAAAGAGGAGTGGGTATCTAAATTAGATAATGACGACTTTGAATATGGGTTAAACTTACCAGTAACATCTATGAACTTAATAGAACATTTTAAGTTTAAGAATAATGAAGATTTATATGATTTTTTTTATATAGATTTTCCTATGCAAATTTTCGGACATTCTCCATCCATAAGTGGTAATACATTTAATATTCTAAATGACTTATATGTTGATTTAAGAGATGAAAACGAATTAACAATAATATCAGATGAAATAGGAAAGTCAAAACCCGCAACTTTATTTTTCTTATCCAATATGGATGTCTAATTGAAAATATTAATTTTTACTCAAAAGTTACGATAGAGAAAGTATACGATAGTTTTGATATTATAGTTACTTCAAATCCAGATTTATTACTATTAGATAGTATAGACAAAAAAATAATAAAAGTTAAAACAACATATAATTCAGAATTTAAATCAGAATATGAAATAAATGATATTAGTGAATTACAAACAGTTTTAAATACGATTAATAAAATTTAAATAATGTTAGAAGTTTTTGGCGAATTGTACTACATAGATTTAGAATCTGTAAGTAGAACTATAGAAATAGAACCTCTCTATGAGGTATCTGGTAATACAGAACAATCAATTAATTTAGTTTCGTTTGAAGTCATAAAAATGATGCTAGAAATTATAATGACCGAAAGGGAAGAGGTTGATGAAAACTTAGGAACATATTCAACAAAAAATTTAAGTATTCCCTTTAAAGTTGCATTTAATACATTATTAAAACATCAAATATTAAAACATTTATAAAAAATGAATGAAGAAACATTACTAAAAATTGAAAAATCTATAGAAAATCTTTCTAATAAGACCTCAAGAATTTACTTTATGGTGCAAGACACAAAAGGTAATGCTAAGGCTGGAGTTAGAATGGTATATCAAATGGCGTATACGTTAAAACAAAATGGTTTTAACTCGATTATTATGCACGAAAAAGATGACTATACAGGTGTGTCATCTTGGATGGGAGAAAAATACATGGAAATACCACACTCATCTATAGAAAATCAAGATTTAAAAATATCACCTGAAGACCTTATAGTTATACCTGAAATATATGGTTATGTCATGGAACAAATCTCTAAACTTAGTTGTGGTAAAATTGTATTATGTCAAGCATATGACCATGTTTTAGAAACTTTACAACCAGGTATTTCATGGTCACAATACGGATTTATAAAATGTATTACAACTAATGAAAATCAGGTTAAATATTTGTCAGATATTATGAAAAATACATCTTTTGATATTATTGAACCTTTAATTTCAGATAAATTCACACCAAAAGAACTACCATCAAAACCTATAGTATCTATTCACACTAGAGAACAAAGAGATACTATGAAAATTATTAAAACTTTTTATCTAAAATATCCTCAGTATCGTTGGATTACATTTAGGGATATGAGAGGACTAAACGAGGAAGAGTTTTCAAATTATTTAAAAGATTCTTTTGTGTCTGTGTGGGTTGATGATACTTCAGGATTTGGTACTTTTCCGATAGAGTCTATGGTTTCTAAAACACCCGTAATTGGTAAAGTACCAAATATGAAACCTGACTGGATGTCAGATAACAACGGTATATGGACTTATGAGTTAAATAATATCCACGATATTTTGGCAGAATTTATACAGAACTGGTTAGAAGATAATATAAATTCGGAATTATATGAAAAAGGTATAGAAACCGCAAGTCAATTTAATGATAGTAGTAAATTTGAAAAGACTGTCATTAACTTATTTGAATCTTACTTAAATACTAGAAAAGAATCTTTTGAGTCACAGTTAGAAAAAATAAAAGTAACAGAAGAAAATTAAGAACATCATGAAAAAATTAGATATATCAGTCATATTACCAATTGAGTCATCTAAACATAAAAATTTTGACACTTTATTTGAATCTTGTATTACCTCAATACATAATCAAATTAAGACCAATTCAAAAGATGTTGAGGTTGTTGGTGATATAGAGTTAGTTGTAGTTCATTCAGGTGAAGAATCTTTATTAAGTAAATTAAATTCTTATGAATTTAGTGGATTAACTACTAATATTATACATAATAAAGGGAATACTGATTTCGCAACTCAAGTAAATCTTGGTGTTGAAAGTGCAAAAAATGATTGGGTAACCATATTAGAATTTGATGACGAATTCTCAAGTATATGGTTTAAAAATGTGTCACGATACGTTAACGCATATCCAAGTACTAAAGGTTTTTTACCTATTGTAGTTGACACGGATGAAAAAGGTGTTTTTGCGGGTTTTACAAATGAAGCCACATTTGCGGCAAATATGAACACTGAAATAGGGTATTTAACAAATGAAGTTTTACTTAACTATCAAAATTTTCAAACAAGCGGTATGGTATTTAAAAAATCATTATTTCATGAATATGGAGGATTTAAATCATCATTTAAACTCACGTTTGTTTATGAATTATTGTTAAGATTAACGTATAATTCTGTAGAGATTATGACCATACCTAAAATCGGTTATAAACATTCTAACATGAGAGAAGGTTCAGTATTTTGGAGTTACAAAAATGGAGATAATAAATTAACACAGGATGAGGTTAGTTTTTGGATTGAGTCGGCTAAAAAAGAATATTTCTTTAAAGAAGATAGACAGATAAAATATGAACCAGTAGAAGTTTAATGTTTTTTAGTGGAGCTAATGAAAATAAGAATATAGAACCCACTAAAAAAAGAGGTAGGAAGGCTAAATCTCAGAATTACTTTGATGTAAGAGAAGAGAAAGCGGTCAGGATGTTTCTTTCTGCATCAACTTGGGATGAAAAAAATAAAATATATAACGAATATCTAAGAGCTCCATTAGATAAAATGATAGAGTCTATTATTCGTAGATATAAACTATATCGTAAGGGTATGGAGTTTCAAGATATACATAATGATACTCATTCTTTTTTAATCACTAAAGTAAATAAATTTAAACCTGATAAAAATAAAAAGGCGTATTCTTATTTTGGTACTATTTGTAAAAATTATTTGATGGGTCAAATAATAAAAGACCAAAAAGAACAAAATAGAAAAATTTCATATGAGGATATAACATCTAAATTAGAAAATAGACCTGATATGATTTATTATTTAGAATATGAAAAAGTATTACCTGAAACTATCATAAAAGAATTTA
>Ga0208917_1001120_pt1 | contig 13441 bp, 7 predicted proteins | sample DEB08_DNA_10_FD_185500 | JGI IMG/M metagenome (GOLD analysis project Ga0208917, IMG submission 185500) | Aqueous microbial communities from the Delaware River and Bay under freshwater to marine salinity gradient to study organic matter... | ecosystem: Environmental > Aquatic > Marine > Coastal ...
AGTGAATTTTTAAATGGGTTATAGTTTGTTTGACCCGATATTGTATTGTTAAAAATATTTGTTATCTTACCCGCGAGTCTAAACTTGGTTGAGTTTTGTCTTTCTTTATTAAACTGGTCTTCCAAGTTTAATATTTCGTTTATCTCACTTTCAATAATATTTTTTCTACCACCTTTTAAATCTACGTTTATTTGCATCTCAGTATTAGACGAACCCGCAAAACGGTCTTCACCTCTAACGATACGAATGGTACTATCTTTTTTATTACTCATTAGTCTTGTAAGAAAATATATTTCTGTATATACTGATTTATTGCGCTTTTACCTCTCTTTAATCCGAAATAGAAGAAGAACGGTGAACCAACTTTAAAGTTACCTGAGTTAAGATTATTAACAGGATATGAGTCATATTCAGGGTCGTTAACGCTTCTATTATATATATAACCCAAACCATAACCTGCGTTAGGTTTCATATAGGTTGAGTTACCGTTAAAGAAGTCGTCTGATTGATAACCTGAGGAATAGATATACTCAGTTTGCCAGTTGTTAAATTCTGTGCCAAATAATTTGTTGTCTTCTATTTTCCACATATAGTATGGTACTATCTGAGTTTTGTTATAACCAAATGTATTTGTAGGTCCTTCAGGATTAGTACCAAACGTTGTAACACCGTTTGTTAAAACTCTTCTATTGATAGTGTTTGAACTAAACCATATACCAAACCTGTCATCAGAAACAGTAATACTATCAGCGTAGTTACCTTCTAAGAATGGTAAAACACCATATTCAGAATTAATACTTACCATCTGAGCAAAATCTCCATCAACTCTCGCATCAAAAGTTCTACTGATTGCCGTGTCGTCAGCCCTTGAAAATAATTGACCTATAGACCCATCACCTGCATTTAATAATTGCTCTAAGAAATTAGCATTTGCCAATCTTGAAATCAAAAACAAATTGATGATATCTGAAGGGTCTTTATACGTTGAACTTTTTATTGTATCAATAATATATCCTTCAAATTCAGGTGAAAAAGATATTTCTTTTGTAAATTCGTCTCTCGGACCCAATTCCATGATAGTAGTTGGATACCAAATATTTAGTTTGTTTTGCCCGTTGTAGTTATCTCTACTCGGCGCTTGACCTACAAACTGTGACGTACCATCATTAAATGGTGTTGACCTGTAATAAAATGAGTTAGTGTAGTTGTTAAAGTATAATGGACCTTGACCTCTTAACGCTGAGATGGGTTGTTGTGGGTCTCCGCAATATTTATATCTTTTTACTTGACTAAAGTTTTCATTATTTGCACCACTTTGATATATTGTTTGTTTTTGGAAGGCTGGCATGTATAAGTTACCGTTTAACCAATTGTTTTGGAACATCTGACCGATAACTCCTTGACATACGGCAAACATAAATCTAAGTCTTGTTCTATATTCAAAGAACATTCCAATATCTCTTGGTATGGTTAATATTAATCTTCTTATTACAAAGTTATAGCATCCGTTGGTTAATCTTTCGTCACTTTCAATAGGTCCGGGTAAGTCACAGGGGTTTACAACTTCAAAGTTCTCTCCACTTCCTGTATAACATGCAAGTGGTACCATCGCCTCACAACTAAAACTGTTTATTACCTCTGATACAAATCCTGTAGTATCTTCTGCAGCATCTTGACTATCTCCACTTACATCCGAAGCTCCAATAGTTTCTCCTTCAACATTTGTCACCACACCATCTTCGTCTAAGAAAAACATTTGTTGTTTTAAATTTAAATGTAATGCGTATCTTCTAAATTCAGGTCTTCTATTATCTTTTCTATCATATTTATCAAAAACATCACCAGATGGTAATCTATCAGACCTAAATATTTTAAATGCACCCATCGTAGTTTTTGGTTGTTGGTCTGATAAGTTTCTAGATAAATATAATGGAGATATTGTCCATAATTTGTCTTCATCACCTTCAGTTAGTCTTCTTCTATCGTTATTAAGGTCCGAATATTGGTATCCACATCCTTCAATTTTTCTTTGTACCCATGGGTCAATACCGGTTTCAGGAAACCCTCCTCCTTCACCGTCAGGACAATTTATACCCTGTCCATCATCACCCATTTCATCAGTATAACGATTATCTTCAGAAATTTGGGCATCTAAAGATACATATTTGTTAAATGCTTCTGTTTCGAAACTTTCCCATCCATTAGGTGAGAATGTGTATGAATTGTGGTATAACGCCTTGGCGCTAAACCCGTCAGGACCATAACCAGCATAGTTACTATCGTGAAATTTTAACCCATTATCTGCCCATTTATAGTGCGGTGTCGGTGTTTTTTTTGAACCAGCCCTCCATATTAAATTCTGAAATCCGGTATTTTCACCAGATGCAACATTCGGTTGTATGGGTATATTCATATAATATTCACCTTCAACTACGACTTTGTTTGCCCAGTTAAAAAATTGCCCGGGTCCAGTTTCGTATCCAAATAACTTAGATAGGTCATATCTAATCTTTTGTTTTGGTGTGTATGGGTCAACTCCTCTCACACAGAATAAAACAACTAAATCTCTCCACGTATTATCACCCTGTTTAAATTGTCTAGAAACCACTAACTGGTTATGATTATTAGCCGAATCATCGTTATTTTGTTTACACTCATATCCTTGTTGATATCCAGTTACATATTTTCGTAATAATCCATGATAGTAATACTGGTCAGCATTATCACCTGAACTTGTTGCTTGTTTACTAACAACATCATTCATAGTCATAGCGGTTATCGCTTGAAAATATTCCAATCCAGATTTAAATTTATAACTGGCAGTACTAGCGGTATTAACTATCGGTACCATAATACCTGTTTGGTATTCTTCGTTGGCTCCCATGTATTTTATTTCCCTAAATACATATCCATTTTCATTCCATGTTCCAGTAGTACCTGTAATACCGTTATTACCAAACTGATTACCGTTTGGGTACGCATTAATGTTTGGGTCATTTATATTGTTAGGGTTGTTGAATGTAAATAGTTGACCAGCATTTACGACAGTCCCTGGGTCTAAAACCATAATAAGACAACTATCATCCCAAACAGGAGATTCTTGATAACCAAAAACATCGTTTACCGTTCTTAATCGTATTCTATTTGTGGTGTATGGTTGATGATTTTCATTACCTGTGTCACCAAAATACATTGCTCTTCTGTTAATTAAGTTTAGTGTTTGTGCCCATGATGGGTCAGGAGAAACTCTCCATCTAACACTTCGGTTACCCTGGTTACTCTCAATATCGTCATAATTTGTATTTTGCCATATAGGGTATGCCGGTGATTTATACCATTCTGGTTGGTCTCTCGTACCAGAACCGTCCTCTTGGTATTGTTCAATTTCGGCTTTATAGTAGGCATTTTTATCATTATTATCATACCCACTACATAATAATCTAGCGGTGTATTCTCCCATTATATGCCCAGCATCTTCGTTATAACAAACATAAGCGTCTTGATAGGATTCACTCCACGTAACATCCGCAATAGGACCAAAAGATAACTCATCCGCTAATGCGTCTAAATCATTACTGTCTTCGCTACTAACACTACCGGCCTTACAGTTACATGCCTCACAATCAGGATAAGTCAACATAGGTAGTGATATATTTTTAAAAGGATTTTCTTTAGATAATTTGTTTATTCTAGCATTTTTACAGTCTTCTCTAGTTAACCTTCTTGAAAAAATAGATGCTATAATACATAAAACGAAAATAATTCCATTAATAAGTGCGATTATAATATTTAAAATCGCTCTTACTATTGGATATAGTAAAGCCAATACGTGTAGTAGCACAATAAGTACTAAAATAGCGGGTGTTAATATTGTTATTAAGAAGTTAAATAAAAAGATTAGTATACTGCCATTTCTTTGTGCGTCATTAACAGGTAATTTATTATTTTCCGATAGACATCTCCTATCATCAATTTCTTTAATTCCTAAGTGTTTAATTCTATTAAATCCCCATTTAAATCTATCGTAATGACTAGCAATAGTATAAACCTTATTAAAGTTAAACTGATAAAAGGTATCTTCACAATTTATTGCAGCATCAGCATCGTAATATTCGTTCCAATCTAATGAAAACGCATATGATTTATTTCTCACCTCGTCTGAAGGTGCATCATCCATTGTAGTTCCTGACCATCCGTGTTCTCTAATGTTTGGAACTAAATAATTTGCCCTTAGTATGTCTCCTTGTAATCCGTCTTCATTTTGCCATTTTATTTTAAATCTATATTTACCTTTTGTTGGTATACCGACTGAAGGGTCTAAAGAAATGATTTCTTCCCCAAATTCATTCGTAATTATATAATCTAAATTCATAGGTAGGTCTGTCATCCAAACCCCATCGTCATTAATTATATTACCACCTTCCTGAAATTTATATTCTTCCAATATCGGTTTACCTTCATTATCTACATCTATTGTTTGTCTAATAGATAATATCTGACCCGGACCTGTGGTCATGTCACATAGTTTACCAACATCTTTTTTTGGTTTACAATTACCTTTAATATAATCATCATCGGTAGTTGACATAATGGAACCCATAAAAATGGCTTGTGGTTGTATTTCTATACCTAAGTCTCTTAAATCAAAATCAGTTCTTATAATACCTACATCACATAAATCATTTTCACCCCAAAAAGGTGTTACATCTATCTCTCTAACACTATTAACAATCTGTGGCAAACTATCTAAATCTTCTGATGATTTAAAATCTTGTCCATTAAATTGGGTTGGTACACCTATACCCATTCTAATTAAGTCTGATGGTCTTAATGAAAACTGACCCATGTTAGATAGGTCTAAATCCATTACAAGTTTTTGTGACCCTAATGGAACACCAACAATCATAAAATCACCTGACTCATTTGTTTTTACAGTATACTTATAATATTTTTCATATACTTGTAGAACCTCTTTCCTTGTGAGTATATCCTCTCTATCAGGAAAGGTTCCTGTCGGTGTGTGTCCACCATATTCCCTTACGTATGGTAATAGATTATATCTGTACCCATCTTCATTTTTAACTTTTAAATTTTTGTATGGATATAATGTTGATATTATTGGGTCGTTTTCATCAACATTATCTAACGGAACAAAAATAGAAATTGTTGCGTTTGGTATACCGTATCCTCCGTTGGCCACAACTCTACCCGCAACAACACCGTAGTCCGCACAAAATCTGTCATATAAATCTTCTTGTCTTAATTTTAAAGAAAGTATCTCTAAAAAATCAAAATCTTGACTAATGTTTAATCTAACTTCTTTGTCTACCCCAATATCGGTTCTAAATCTATATGATTTTGGCATTTAATTTCTTTTAAGATAAATAGTTATTTACCTTAATTTTAATTTCAAAAAAATAAAAGTATATGGAATAGGATTAAGAGAAATCTACGTTCTTAAGTGTTTTGATTCTAACCTTAATGTCGTTTTCAGGAAATCTTACTTGGTATATTTGGTTTGGTTGCGCAAATATAGTATCATCAATTAACTCAATTTGTTTGGTATTTTTGTCTGAGTATCTTTGTGATGTTTCTGACGATGAGTATTGTCCACCTGTTTTATTAAAAACTTTTAAATCTGCTATTGTACTTACACCTGGCGTGTCTTGTATTATTCTACGTATGTCAGATATATTAACATTTTTACCTAATAAATTTGTTTGTGGTGACATATATGAATTAACACTATTAACTATATTTGTTATTACCTGTCCTTGATTTTCGGTTGACTCCATAGCAACAGAAAACTCAAATTCTAAGTCAATAACTTGAGCACTTCTAACTGAGATATAATCATTTATCATTCTATAATTTGATAAATAATTCGCGATATTTTCTTTTAATGTATTTGAAACACTGCCGGTTAGTTTACCGTTATTATCGTAAGAAAGTATTTCTATTTTAATTTTATTATCTTCTTCGGTTATCGCCGCTTTTGCAGGTGCACCAAATCTACTCGGCATAGTCCTTATTAGGGAGTTGTAATCATTTATTGTTACCGCTCTTTTTTGTGCTGCAAAGTTATATGTAACCATATTTCTTACTTCTTCAGTCGTTGGTAGGTTACCTCCACCGATTGCCGCTGTAACGTTGTTACATCTTAATGTTTGTCTAACATTTTCATTTATACTATTAGACGGACCATTAATTGAAAAATTAATAGTACCTATTTGATTGATAGTGTTAACTCCTATGTTTGATGTTTCTCCACCACCAACTCTATATTTTACAAATAACGTAGTATTTGCTTTTACCGTTCTACCTAACGCTATGTTATTTTGGTAATCTTGTAATCTTACAGGGATACCTGTTCTTGCAAACTGAGCTAGTTGGTCGTCTGCGGTTACAGTAGCACTTCCAAATTGGACTCTACAATAACCTTCAGGTGTGTATTCACTTATAAATCTGTTTTCTGTTTCTATATATCTCCCAACTTTAATTCCTGGATTGTCAGATGCCTTTGATGGGTCTTCAACAAAAATTGTGTTTTCAGCCAATGCATCAACTTCATACCATTTATTTGGTGATGTTATGAATTCTTCATATGTTGGAGGGCTTGAGTATACTGTACCGTCTTTTTGTATTAATGATGTAATACTTAAAACATTTTTCTCAGGTAAGAAGAATTCATAGAATGGTTTTACGTCACTACTATTAATAACTTTTTTAAATATTTTAGTCGTACCGTTTACTACCACTTCCCTTTTAGTAATCGTATAGTTTACTATTCTATTATTAGAGTCAAAATTTGGTACCTTTGTTCTGTTAGGAAAACCTTTACTGTTATATTGAGTACTAAAATCTATATCGTCAGGATTTTCAAATATTTGTCCCGCACCTAAAAACTGTGAACCTGCTCTGATAACACCTAAGTATCTACTATCTTCTTGGTCTCCGAATGCGGGAACTGTTATTGAAACATCTAATATTGCAATTGATGGTCTATTTCCTGGTATTTTTAATCCGTATGTTCTCGCAATATTATATATTGAAGATTTTTGTTGTGCGTATTGTAAGACTGTTTCTTGTATACTTCTGTCAATATGAAAATGTAAATTATCACCTATAGCAGCATTTAAGTCTAAAAATACTGAGAATACCGAAGCATCATTAAAATTATCAATTAACTCAGGGTAATATTGTCTTGTAAAATTTATTAGGTCTTGTCTTAGACCTTCAAAATCTCTTTCAGTATATGATATTTTGCGATTAGCCATTTAACTTAAATATTTATAATTATAAAATCTCTTGATTCAAAAGTATTTTCTTTAATACTATAATCTATTTTTACTTTAGCTGTATAGTCTTCAACACCTTCACCAGCAGTTCTGAATATATCAAACATTTCATAAGTAACTTCTTGGTCCTGTAAGTTTAAATTACCCACAGGACTTTTATCTTCATCAGTATATGGTGTAATTGATACGTCATTTATCTGTAGATTAGGTATATATTTATCAACCGCGTCTTGAATGTCTGATTTTATCGCATCAAATGTAGGTCCGTCCATAGGCTCAAAAATAAATTCATATATTCTTGTGCCAAAATCCGGTAGGTAGTATCTACTTCCTTTTCTTGTAAGTATTAAATGTAATAAGTCCGCTCTTACCTCCTCAGCAACTGTAGTAGTAAGTGACAAATATTTACCTTCGGTACTTTGTCTAAAAGGAAAATTTACTCCATATGTTTTATTTAATGCCATACCGATAAATATTCGTAATATTAATTTTATAAAAAAACCCACCTTTTTAGGTGGGTCTTTTTATTATCCTTCACAAGCTACACATTGTAGGTCATTTAAATTTAACTTTTTTCTTGCAAATGCCTGAGCCGAATTCATAGAGTGTTGGTAATATAACGTTTTAACTCCCAACTTCCATGCATCTATCAAAAGTTTGTTTACATCTTTTGTTGGCATATCAGGTGATATCATAAGATTAAGTGACTGTGATTGGTCAATGTAGTCTTGTCTAATTGCCGCCTGATTTATAATAGACGCTTGGTTGATTTCAGCAAAAGTCCTAAAAACTTGTTTCTGTTCGTCAGTTAAAAAATCTAAGTGTTGTACCGAACCGTCATTCTTTTTAATACTATTCCAAGTTGTTTTAGTATTTTTACCCAATTCAATTAAGAGTTTCTCTAATACAGGATTTTTAATAGTAACTTTCATCTTAGCTACATCTTTAACATAACAATTAGACCATATTGGTTCAATTGACTGTGATACCTGACCTAAAATAAATGCCGAGGATGTTGTAGGTGCAATTGCGTTTAATGTTACATTCCTTCTACCATAACCTTTCAAGTATTCGGGTTCTCCAAATTTCTTAGCCAATTCTTCAGAAGCCTCATACGATTTTTCTTTAATCAATTTGAAGACTTCAACGTTAAGTTTAGCGGTTTCTTTTGTGTCAAAAGCTAGTCCTTTTGACTGTAAAAGAGAGTGCCATCCCAAAACTCCGAGTCCAAGGGCTCTTTGTCTTTTAGCGAAATTATATGATTTTTCTAAATAGAAGAATGCTCTTTTACCTTCAATAGTCCCATTATCACGAATATCTTCAATCTTAGTCAAAAATTCAGTAACTACCGCATCTAAGAAATAAGTCATAACTTCAACAGCATCTGTGTCTTTCCATTCATCATAATGAAGTAAATTCATAGATGAAAGAACACATACGAACGACTCTTCTTCAGAATTATGAAGTGCAATTTCAGAACAAAGATTAGAATTATAAATCTTGGCACCTTTATCCTGATAAACTTCAGGTGATTTATTATTCATAGTATCTGTGAACATAATGTACGGATAACCAATCTCACCTCTTCTTTGAATTACTTTTGCCCAAATCGCTCTTTTGTCCGTGTCTCCTTCAATCATTTCGTTCATAAACTCGTCAGTAACTGTAACCGCGTGAGTCAAATCTTGGATTGGAAAACCTTCGGTTCCGATTTCTAAGAACTCCATAATATCAGGATGTTCAACTGGTAGATAAGGTGAAAACCTACCTCTACGTGTTGCCCCTTGTGAAATATTATCCACAACACTCTCAAACAAATTCATAAAATGAACTGAACCAGGCGCATGACCGTTATCTGTAATCTCAGCTCCACGTCCTCTAATATTACCAAAGTAACCTGAGGTACCTCCACCCATCTTGCTCATCTCACCAACTTCTGCTTGTGTGTAAAGAATTGATTCAATATTGTCTCCAATATTAGAACCAAAACAACTCACAGGTAGTCCTCTTTTCTTACCGAAGTTCGCCCACACAGGTGATGATAATGAATACCATCCTCTACCCATATAGTCAAAGAACTTATCTGCGAACCCTTCCATACCCAAAAGTTTTTCTGCGTGGTCGGCAATAGTTCTAATTCTTTCCAAAGGTTCTTCCCCTTCACTCAAATACCCTCTACGAAGGAAGGTAATTGACTCTTCATTAATCCAATCAAATGCTTCTCTATTTTCCATTTTCTTTTTATATCGTTATTAAAATAAATCGTTTGATGTAATTGACTTCGCCTTCTTACTGTAATTAATACTTCTCTTATTAAAGAAGTCAGTATGTTTTGTAGTTAGAATTTCGTCGTCAAACCATTCTGTTGTTTCTAATATAGTATCGTTAATTTCAAAGATATTATCAATACCAATAGAGTTTAATGATAGATTAAATCTATTTTTAATAAACTCCAATGTTTGGTTTTTAGTTAGGAAGTCCATATCTCCCTTTTCAAATATCCAGTTCACAACCTCCATCTCAGCTTCATAAGCTTCTTTGGTTGATATGATAAGGTCTTCTACCAACTCTTCAGTCCACCAATCAGGGTTTTCTTCTTTGATAAGGTTTACCAAATCAAATCCAAATTCAGCATGGATATTTTCTTCTTTTGAAGTAGCCTCAACGGCGTTACTAATACCTTTTAACATATTCTTATGTTTGTTAAATGACATAATAACCAAAAACTGAGAGAATAGTGATACGTTCTCAATAAACATTGAGAAAAGAACTATTGACTCAAAGTATTCTTTGTTTTCAACCGCTTTTGAGTTTGTGATTGCCTTTTCCAAATACTTAATTCTTCTTCTAATTGCAGGAACTTGTAATAGGTTTTCAAACTCTCCGTTTAATCCCAACAACTGAATAAGGTGAGAGTATGCGTCCGCGTGTCTTACTTCTGACTCAGCAAATGTTGCCCCCACATTTCCAATTTCAGGTTTTGGCATTCTCTTATATATGTCTCCCCAAAATGATTTAACCGCAACTTCAATCTGAGAAATTGCAAGCATCGCTCTCTCCAATGCAGTTTTTTCAACTTCATTCAAATGAACTTTAAAGTCTTGAATATCTGAAGTGAAATTAAACTCCGTGTGAACCCAATAAGAATGTCTGATAGCATCCACATACTCATTTAGGTTTGGGTACTCATATGGTTTTAAATTTGTTCTCTTTGCAAAGATATTTCTTCTTCTCTTTGCACGGTATAGGATGTATTCTTTCGCTACATCATTTAAACCGTTATCCATCAATTTATTCTCCACCATGTCGTGAACATCATCAACATGAGGGATACGGTCTTTGTTATTTCTAAACAAAGCTTTTGCGGAAATTCTTGCAATCTTTTCGGCCATCTCATCATCAACAGCATCGATACTATGCATAGCCTTTAAGACCGCCATTTCAATTTTATCTACCTCAAATGGTACTTTTGTACCCGTTCTCTTTACGACATAGCGTATATCACTCTCATTATTATTATATAAATTTTCCATTTTTAAATAAATTTGTGGGGTTTATTATCTATTTTCCTTCTCCTTTCTCTTATTCAAAAGTTCTTTAATCCTTTCCCTGTTTCTTTCTTCTTTCTGTTCTTCAAGACCTAAGAATGTAACACTTTGTTCTGTGTCAATTTCCAACATCTCGTTATCGAACTTACAGTTTTCAAAAACAACGCCATCCTTACCAATACGAGATTTGGTAATTGCGATGGTTGCAAGGTTCATCTCCTTTTGTTGTAGAGATTTGGCAACAGATATAATTACGTGACCAACTTGAGCCTTCTTAATAGACCCACCCATTTGGTCTGTCGTAACAACCTCTGATGAGATTGAGTTTCTGTTACCTTGTGTCGCAGTCCAACCGACCAAGTTAAGTTCATGGTTCATCGCCTCATAACTTCTCATAACGGAACCTTCGCTCTTCCATTCGTCACCCAAATTTTTGTCAGGAACTACACAATCAATGTAGTCCAAAACAACCATATCAATCTTAGTTCCTTCTGCTATCATTTTACGAATCTGGTTCTTAATCTGATTCATTGTCAAAGTATCAGATGGTAACTTTTTTAAGATAAGTTTATTGGGTGCGTTTTCCTGAATGTCTCTAACTTTTGCAAGGACTTTATCCTTGTGCATTGATAACAAATCAGGTGCGATTTGAGTCCATAGTGTGAAGTGTTTTCTTTGAATAATCTTTGGGTTATCCTCAAAAAATATTTGAAGGACATTGTAACCCAAATTAAATGCATGGTTGGCGATTTTCGTTAACAGTGTTGACTTACCAACACCTGTCGGTGCCAAGACAACTCCCAATTCCCCTTTTGCTATACCTCCCTTTAACAGGTTGTCAATACCGGGAATTCCCATAGGGATGGGATGTCTAAAATCTTCCTCCAATACCTCATCCAAATTAGAAAAAACATCAGCAGTTCCTGCGTCAACCTCACCTACCTGTAGTGCGTCACGAACCATTTCTTCAAGGTGGTCATAGCTTTCAAAATCACCTTTATCTATGATTTTCTGAGCTTTAACCATAACTTTTTGTAGTTCCTGTTGTTTACAGAACTTCAATGCTTTTTCCTGAACGAAGGTCTCACCTTCAGCAGGTGCCTCCTTAACTTGGTCAACCATATCCAATACCATCTTCTGAGCCATCGGTGATGAAACCTCAGATTTTACAAGTTGTTCCAAAGTGTTGTATGATGGAGTATGTTCGTATTTCACATAATACTCCTTAACAATTTGCATAATCAACTTGAAGTATTGATTGTCAAAGTACTTGGGCTCGATTACATCAACAATAGAGGTTGCAAAATCCTTATAAAGGATAATGTTATTAAGTAATTGTATTTGAAATGTGTTTCCGAGATATCCAAAATTCTTTTCCTTTGACATGTTGATTAGTTTTCGTGTTTGACTGTTTTAATAAATATGCTTAACCCAACTTATAATCCATAAATTCGCGTGTCAATTTGTCAGTTGAGAACACTTCGGTGAGTGACTTTAAGACACTCTTCAAATGAGGTCTAACATCAACTGTGTACCGTACCTTTGGAGGGTACATTTTACCATCCCACGTCCGTTGGTAGACTGTGTCATCGCCCAACTTAATGAAGATGTTAAAATTTTCGTCATCGTCAGTCATAGAGGTTTCCAAAATCATAGGGTCAGCCATGATTTGAAACTCGTTATCCAACATGTATGACACCGTTTTAATTTTAAGACCATTATGAATAGTATTCATAATGTCATTAACCGTGTCGTGCAAATTAATACTATTTCTAGTATTTTCATTGTAACCCTTCACATTAAAATAACGCTGAACAATAATGTTGTCATTCAATGTCAACAAAAATTCCATCTTCGTAATGTCATTTTTTTCCTTACTCATGTTTTGTTTGTTTTAATTAGTTTTTTGTTTTTTTAAATCGTCTTTTTTCTTTTCTCGTTAGTTTCATGAATGGGGTGAGAAAGTAAACCCATGCATTATCTGTTTTTGGTAAATATTTAAAAATTCCATCGTTCATCATCATCCTCATAAGGTTTTGATATCCCCTTCCCTCAGGGTCTATGTCCTCTTCATAATAAAGTTGAACGAGTTCCTTTGCCTCTTCTGTTAACAAAGGTTCAGAAAGGTCCACGAGTTGTTTGTTAATAACATAAAACTCTTCTCCATATACCCCTCTTTTCGTCTTTCCCGATAACAAGTTTTGTAACGCTCTGTTGTCTTTATCATTTTCGTGTAGTTTTTCACCTTTTTGTAAAATGTCGTCAACAGAGACTATGGAGTCAAGTATCTCAGGAAAAAGTTTTGAAAAAGTCTTTTCACCAAAGTAGTAGATACCATCAATGTTATCTGATTTATCACCAGATATAATTTTGAAGGTGGCAACATTTTGGTGGGGGATTGAAATATCTTTCAGTTTGACTTTGTCCCCATATTTAATCATTTGTTTTTGGGACGGAGAATAAATCTGCACATTCTCAGAGATGAGTTGTGTTAAGTCTTTATCCGCAGAGAATATCGTTTTGTGTTCGTCCAAAGAGATTTGACAGTAGTAGGCAATCATATCGTCAGACTCGTTACCATCTACCACCACCTGA
>Ga0208917_1001122_pt1 | contig 13430 bp, 9 predicted proteins | sample DEB08_DNA_10_FD_185500 | JGI IMG/M metagenome (GOLD analysis project Ga0208917, IMG submission 185500) | Aqueous microbial communities from the Delaware River and Bay under freshwater to marine salinity gradient to study organic matter... | ecosystem: Environmental > Aquatic > Marine > Coastal ...
AACATTAACATTAAGCACTTCTGCAACAGGAACAGGTAGAACAATTACAGCGTCTAGTGGTTTTTTTACACCAGATTATGTAAATCATTATTTAAAGATAGATGGATCTCAAGTTAAAATAACTGGGTATACAAGTTCAACAGTAGTAACAGGAACAATTATTGAAACAGTAGCTTCTGGAACTGGGCCTTTATATGATTGGGAAGAAGAATTAATTTCTATTCCTAGAGGTTATCCTCAAGCTGTAACATTTCATGATAATAGATTGTGGTTTGGTGGAGTAAGAGATAAACCAGCTGCTATTATTGCTAGTCAAATAGGAGCATATTTTAATTTTGATGTAGGTACAGGAGCTGCAACAGATTCTATAAATGTTGCTATTGCAGGCGATAAAGTAAACGAAGTTAGACATATTTATTCAGGTAAAAACTTACAGATATTTACTGATGGTGGTGAGTATTTTATTCCTACATCATCTGACACTGCAGCAATAACACCAACAAACATTGTATTTAGACGACAATCAATTTATGGAAGTAACAGAACAAGACCAGCATTATTTGATGGTGCTACTTTATTTGTTCAAAAAAATGGTAAAGCTATAAGAGAGTTTGTTTATTCTGAAGGTGAAGCTGGATATAGATCTACAAATCTTTCAGTAATGTCTAGTCATTTAATTGATACACCTAAAGAAGTAGCAGAAATACAAGGTACATCTAATAGACCTGAAAACTATGCATTGTTTTTAAATAATGGTAGTATACTTGGAGGATCATTAGCTGTATTTCATAGTATTCGTGATGAACAAATACAAGGTTGGGCATTGTGGGAAACAAGAACAAATGATACATTTCATTCTGTATGTGTAGCAAATGAAAATTTATTTACAGTTACTAAAAGAATTGTTGGAGGATCTACACAATATCTATTAGAAAAATTTGGTGAAGATGATTCTCAAAATCTTGATTGTCAAACAACAACAACAGTATTTCAAAAGGGTACACCATTAGTTAATGGAGCAAGTCAGACAGGAAATTCATTATCAGTAGATGGATTTACATCTGCTCCACAAGTACAAGAAACATTTACAGTAAGTGGAATTACTGGTACATATACTGTAACAGCAGTAACAGCTACAGCAGCAGGATATGATTTGACACTAGATCAAAGTTTAACATCTTCCCCAGCAGATAATGCAGCCATAACTATTGTTAATGGTTTTGTTCATACAGTTAATAGTATTTATGGAAATACAACAAATGTAAATGCAGTTTTTGGAAATAGTTCATTAGGTGAATACACAATAGATTCTAATAATAGAATTACATTAACTGGAGATCCAGAGCCTACTGGAGTGAAAGTAGGATTTAACTTTACACCTATATTAGAAACAATGCCTGTTGATAGAGAATTAGCTGAAGGTCCATTAACAGGAGAGTTTAGAAGAATAGTGCGTTGTGTAGTTAATCTTAATAGTGCATTAGATTTTAGAATTAAAGCTCCGTCTACTGGTACGGAACATGAGCTTGTTATACAACAAGTAAACTTTGCTGTAGGCGAAGATTTAACACCAGTAACAGATAGAAAAGAGTTTTTCTTTCTAGGTTATAGTAGAGCTCCTACTGTAACAATAACACAGAATGATCCATTACCATTAAAAGTATTGGGGATGTCTTTGGAGGTGCAATTTAAATAATGGTTATTGATCCTATTACAGCAATAACAATCGGCTCTACACTATTTGATGTTGTAGGAGGTTATGACTCTGGTAAAAAATATAGAGCAAGATTAGCAACACAAAGAAGTTTTAGTCAGTTAAAGGGATTATCAGATTGGAATAATACAAAAGAAGCAATCATTAATGACTTAAAAGAAAATTTTGCAGTACAATCATCATCAGGAGTAGTAGCAGAATATTCTGGATCATTTAAAGCAGTACAGCAAGAAATACAAAGACTTGGAAAAAAAGATCTTAATCTTGTAGATTTAATGACTCAATCTATGACAGATGAATTTAATTATAGAATAGATGAAAGCAGAAGAGCAGATAATTTAAATTTCTTAAAATCTGTTGCTAAAGTAGGTTTAGATTTAAATAGATTAAAATTAAATAATCAACATAAAAAAATAATAGAAAAATCTATGGAAAGAGAAAAAAAAGTAATAAATAAATATCCTGTATCATATAGAAAAGGAACACAAAGATTTACAACAAGAAGAGATTTATTTGGAATTAATCCAAAATCATGGGAAATGAAAACTTTTGGAAGTATGAGTAAACCATCTAAAAGTATTAGTAAATATAAAAAGACATATAACGATTGGTTTATGAAAACAAGAGAGGCAGATTATTAATGGCTTTAAATAGAGGACAAAGAAAAGTTACATTACCTATAGCTGGTGATGTAGCAAGATATGGTAGAGAAGGTGTAGGTGAAAGTCCTTTAAATGCTTTTGGTGGAATTGCAAAAGCTATTGGTGAACAAATACAAAACAATCAAGTAAAAGATTTTGAAATACAACAATCTTCTCATAAATATATTTTAGATAATATTGCAGCTCAAAATAAAAAAGATCAAGCTATAGAAAAAGCTGGACAAGAAGCAGATGCAGCAAGAGCTAAAGCACAATTTGATAATGCAGTAGCTACAACTAAATCAAGAATAGGAATAGATATAGATAATGCTTTATTAAATATTGAATTAAATCATAAAAATCCTTCAGATTATATATCTAATATTCAATCATGGGTATCAGGATATGTAAAAGATAATGATCTTCAAACATTTAAAGATAGTGATGGTAAAATTATTTTTGATCCAAAACAACATATTATTGAAAGTGTTGGTAGTAAATCAAATGGTGTCTATAAAAAATTATATAATGATCAAATAAATAAAAATGCAGAAAATTCATTAAATACTCATATTACTTCATTTGAATCTACATTAGGTGCTTCTTTATCTAATGTTAGTTCTTTTGTAGAAAATTTAACTAATGAAAGTTCAGAAACGTTTCTTGAAGATATTGAATTAGCATACAAACCTATTTATGATGGATATCAAACATTCATAGGAAACTTAGAAACATTACAAAAAAATTTTCCTAATATATATGGAAATAATGTTTATCCTGATTTTATTGTTGAACAAACAAAAAAATATAGAGAATTAATTACAGAACAAACTTTAGGTCAAGTTTCTAAAATATATTTAGATGCAAGTAGTTATGAAAATTTAGAACGTAGTAAATTAGAAGCAGAAAAATTTATACAAGATTGGTATAATAATAAATTTTCTGATGACAGTACATTAATTTCAGAAAGATTAGTTTATAACTTTACAACTAATGCAAATGACTTTGATGTAGATACAAAAGAAAATATTGTTACTAAAGCTGAAAAACTTTTAAATGATAGATATGAGTTATTATCACAAGAATTAAATTTACAATATGCAGGACAAAAATCACAAATAAATTTAGAAAGAAAAAATATTGAAAATGGAGTAAAAGATGTTTTAACAGGAAAAATAAATCCTGAATACATACAAAAGACATTTACAAATTATTCTAAAGGAAAAGCTCCTGCACCTGATTATACTGCTATTAATAATCATAATTATACACAAACAGTTAAAGAAAATTTAGTTGCTGATTTTAAAAAATTATTTGATCCAAATGAAACAAAAGATTTTTTATCAATTAAAACAGATCCACAATTTTTAGAAATTTATACTGAACAAGAAATAATAGACAATTTATATAAAAAATTAAATCAAGAAGAAATTAATGTTCAAGATGTTATTAACAAAGTTAATCAAGCTACAAGTCAAGGATTTGATATAAGCTCAGATCAAACTTTAGCTGCATTAAGTATAGGATTAGAAATCACAAAAGAATATCCTACATCTTTTGTTAACTATTCAGATAATTTAATGAAAGAAAGTTTTGATGATAAATCTAGTCAAGATAAATTATACAATTTTTTATCTACATTAAAAACATTAAATAATTTTGAAGAATTTAATTTAGATAATACTTTTATAGAAGCTGCTAAATATTCTTTTAATTTTGTTAATAAACCTAATCCAGATGAAACAGATATAATTAAAATGTCTAAATCTTTTGAAAGATATTTTTCAAAATCAAAAGATAGTATTGAAGATATACAAAGTGTTATGATGGAAACTGGGATGCAATTTGTTCCAAATCATTTAGTTAATTTAGATAAAAATATATTAGATACAATGTTACAAAATGTTTGGCCATGGCAAAGTAAATTCTATCCTACATCTGAATTTGATATTAGTCCTAGTGATTTAGGTGAAGAATCTACATTAGTACAATCTGTCAAGCCAAATATATTTGGTCAAAAAGGAGGTAACTTAAAAGATTCATTAATGGCTAATCAAACATTATTAAGTAGTTTAATTATTACAGAAGCTACACGTTTAGCTGGTGAAAGAGATATTAGTTATATTGGTAATAATCCTAATACTATTGAGTTGAGAGAACAGATATTAATGACAGCTAGTAAAAATGTTTTTAATGAATTAAAAAATGATGGATGGAGTTTTGATTATATGATGTATAATCCAGATGATGCTCAAGGGAATTATCCTGTTCTAAGTCCTTATTCAATATTACAACATGGAGATATTAAAAATTTAGATGATCTTAGAATTGAAACTAATCATCAATTAAGACTTATATTTAATAGTATGTCACCAGCAGAAAAAATAGATTTTTTTGAAACTGAAAATTGGCAAGAAGAATATATAGATAAAATTGATACTATGTTTGATAATGGTCAAATTAAATTTAAAGTAGATGATAGATCTGTTTTAAGTGGAGAGTTGCGTTGGTTTATTATGATGGATAAAGAAGGTCAAGCATCTAACTGGGAAGAGTTAGAAGTAATTAATCCTAATGGAGAAAAAGTATCTTGGTCACCAAAAAATAGTGTTAATCCTTCAACTAGAGCTTCACAAGATTATGTTAAACAAGATATGAAATCTGAAATAGTAAATAATTTATTAACTAAATTTAGTCCTACATACAGAGAAACTGGAGTAGCTGATACATTTGATGAAAAATTTTATGGATTAATTGGAGAATTGTCTTTGCTTACTATGGATAACTATAAAGAATTTACTGATAAATTTTCTAACTTTAAAGATTTTGATACAATAAAAGAAATAGCAAATAACAATCAAGCAAAATATGCAGTTGAAAAACAAAATGTAAAAAATAAAATTGAAATACCAAGTGAACAATTTGTAATAAATGAATTTTCTGCAAGAATACAACAATTTGATTTACCAATGTCACCACAAAAAAATGGTGAATATTATGTGTATGATTCTGAATATACAGATAATAATTTAAATAAAAAAAATTACATGGCAATAGGTCCTAGTTTACCTATTGATGATCCAAATGTAAGACAAATATTGTTAGATAATAATTATTCTAAAAATGATATATTAAAAATGACAGTTGGAGAAATGGGAATTAATAGAGATACATATGAGCAATTAGGAGTATATAAATATAAAACAGCTACTGCAGCTTATGAAGAAATTTATGATGAAGTTGTTTTAACACCAAGACATAGAAATGTTTTAATAGATATTATTGCATCTGTTGGAATAGATTTAGTAGGACCTGAATCTAATATTTATAAATATATTCAAGATGGAAATATGCGTATGGTTTATAATGAAATAGGAAAACTAAAACCATATTATAATAATACAAAAAGATTTACAGCTCATTTAAGAAACTGGGGTATTGGTGGTTAAAGTTTTTTTAGATCAATGGGATAAACCTAGATTTAATGAAGTCAAACAAATAGAAGATTTTGATGTTCCTAAAATTGAAGCTGAAAAAAAAGATCCTTTAAAATATAATATTCCTTATCAAGCCTATATGGCTTTTGATGATTTTAAAGAAGGATTCATGGATGAAAATTTATTTTCCATGATGTATGAAAATATAACAAATGATAAATATCAAATTATAGGAGATCCTGAATATAATTATTTAGATGATCCACAACTGCAACCATTTTATTCTAATATAGATTATTTTAGTAAATCAAGAAGTGCAGCAGAAAGTTCTGCTTTAGTAGAAAAATATTGGACAGAAGTACAAAAAGAAAGAAATGGTCCTGCTTATTTAACTGGTAGAATATTTGGAGCATTTGCTGATCCAACTTCGTTGTTATGGTTTTCTCCTGCAGCTAAATTAGTATTTACTGGTGGTAGATTAAATACAACAAAAAAAATATTACAAATGGAATCTGCACAAGAATTAGCAAAACATGGAATGCATGCTGATAGAACGTATCAAGAATCAATAGCTAATATAGGAGGAGCAAGTTTATTTGGTTTAGTTTTTGGTAATGGTTTTGGAAAAACATTATCTAATCTTGAAAAGAAAAAATTTATAAACGACTTTAATGATGGTTTTAGTATGTGGGAATACATGAAAGGATTACAAAAAAATAAAATTAAAGTTAATAATACTGCAACTAAAACTTGGAGATCTAATGATGGTAAAAATGAAATAACTGTAATTGATAATGAAGTAATTAAATCACAAATGAAAGTTAATTCTAATAAATCTATTGATTATAAAAACAGAAACTGGGAACAAGATGAAGTAGAAATAGAAATATTAGATGATGGAGTTATTAATATAAATTTAAGTGAAACATTATTACAGGAAGCATATAAAAACAAAACGTATAAAACTTTTGTAAAAGATAAATGGTTTAAATCATACAAAGATTTTAGAGAGTTTGTTATTACAAAAAACTTTTTAAAAAAATATATTCAACCAAATAAAAATGAAATTAAAATATGGAAGAATGGTGGAAAAGAAGCATATGAACAAAGAGTTAGTTTAAGAGCTGCTAAACAACAAAATAAATATAATGATCTTTGGACAGTATCTAATAGAAAAAATGCAAATAAAGATCGTGAAACATTTATTCGTAATTTAAGTAATGAAAGATTTGTACCTACTTTATTAGGTAAATTAGGTGAAGGATCTAATTGGAATCCAGTATCAAGAATAGTTAACAAAAATAATCTTACAGCAATTAATGCAATTAATAGAATGTTGCATTTACCATTTATTCGTAAAGGTAATTTAGAAGGTAAACCTACACCTTTTGCTATAGAAGAAATTATGAATATGGATAGATTTGCATTAGGTGATGCTATGTCTGAAATTATAAGACAACATAAAGAATTATCTAAAAGATTAAAAAATAGTGATGAATTAATTACCTTAACTGATTTTAGAAGTAGAGTATCAAAAGCTTTAATAGATCCAACTTATAAAGATATGCCTGAAGTAATGACAGCTGCAGCTAAAGCTAGAAAGTTTTATGATGACTGGGCAGATGAAATTACTGAATCAGGTATTATGACAAAAAATGTAGAAAAAAATTTAAATTATTTAAAAGATAAAGTTCAAAAATATAAATTACAATCTAAAGCTACAGATTATAATATTGCTAATTATAGTGGTAAAATATTACAAAAAACAGTTAAGATTAGAGATAAAGAATTTAAAATATCACAAGTTCTTAAAATGATTAATGATCAAGAATCATATTTAAATGTATTAAAGCAATCAATTAAAAGACCAAATTATTTAAATATATTTGTTCGTAGAGATAAAATAGAAGCTAATGAAGTTGGATTTAATACATTTGCTTATAATAGTATAAAAAAATCACATACAGATTTAACAGATGATGAAATATTTAAAATTGTAGAATCATTTAAAGGATCTCAAGGATGGGAAAAGTTAGATAGATTTGAAGTAAATTTAAATAAAAGTGGTGATGCTAAATCAATCATTGATGATTATGATTTAAAAATAATGACAGATCCTGTTGGTCTATCTGGATATTTAAAAGGTAGAAAATTAAATATTGATTATGCTGAATGGATGAGAGCTGGATGGTTAGAAGATGATATATTTGCTTTAATGCAAGTATATAATAGAAGCGTTGGAGCAGATGTAAGAATAGCTCAAATGTTTGGTGATCAAACAGCTATGGGTGGGTCTGGTAAAACATTAGGAATAGCAGATGTTATTGCAGAATATAAAGCAGCATATAGAAATGCAGCAGGAAATAAAAGTAAACAAAAAGCTATACAAAAAGAAGCAGAAGAAACAGTAAAAGATTTAGAAGCTGCAAGAGATTTATTAAGAGGTACATATGGTGTACCAACTGATCCTAATAGATTTTTTAGTAGAGCTGTACGAGTAGCTAAAAATTATAATGCAATTACAATGTTGCAAGGAGCAACTGCTGCTCTTCCTGATTTAGCTAGAATGATAATGACTAATGGGTTTGGTAGATCTTTTAGAGCTTTATTAGATGTTTATACAAATAAAAATTGGAAAACAATTTTAAAAATGTCAGATCAAGAAGGTAAATTAGTAGGTGAATCTTGGGATATATTGTTAGGAACAAGAGCTATGGCTTATGCAGATCTTGATGATATTTATGGAGTGTTTAATAAGTTTGAAAAAAATTTACAAAAATTTACTGCTGCTAGTTTTATTGTTAATGGCATGAGTATTTGGAATCAATATATTAAAGGTCAAACTGGTATGTTAATTCAAAATAGAATTATACAAGAATCTATTAATTGGAGCAAAGGAACTATTAGTCCTGATAATATAACTAAACTTGCTGCATCTGGTATTGATCAACGATTAGCAAAAAAAATTGCAAGACAATATAAAAAACATGGTCAAGGTAAAGATGGTAAATATAATGATTTAGAATTACAAGAATTAAAATTATCACAAAGTGAATTATGGGATGATGTTGAAGCTCAAAGAGCATTTAGATTAGCAACACAAAGAGATATTAATATTGCCATAGTGACTCCAGGCAAAGCAGATACGCCATTGTGGTTATCTACTGAAGCTGGATCTTTAATTTTTCAGTTTAAAAAGTTTGCTTTTGGATCACAAAACAGAATGTTAATTAGAGGACTTCAAGAAAAAGATGGCAGCTTTATGGCTGGTATAGGATCTTTAATAGCTATGGGTATGATTGTAGATATGATTGGTCATAAAAGATTTGGTAGAGATTATAATAAAACTCCTTTCCAAGAAAAAGTTTTAAATGGTGTAGATCGTTCTGGAGTATTAGGAATATTTATGGATGTAAATAATTCAGTAGAAAGAATAATGAATAATAAGGTAGGATTTAGACCTATGATTGGAGCTGGCAAACCTTATGGTAGTGATAGTTTTGATAAAGTAGGTGCTGTTCTTGGTCCTACTGTTGGTACAGGTGAAAAACTTTATAAGATATTTAATGATTGGATGTCAGGTGAACATGATTATCACACAGCTAGAAATGTGCGTAGATTAATACCTCTTCAGAATGTATTTTACTTGGACGGAATTTTTGATTCATTTGAAAAAGGTATAAGATAATGGCAAGTATTACAATTTCTGATACATCACCTAGAGTCCAGTATACTGCTACTGGAGGTCAAACTTCTTTTTCAGTACCTTTTGAATTTTTTAATGCCACTGATATAGTTGTTATTCATACAAATGCTGGTGGTGTTGATACCACATTATCTTACAATTCAAATCCATCTACTGTATCTCAATACTCTGTATCTGGTGCTGGTCAAACTGGTGGTGGTAGTATTACTCTTGGAGCTGGTGCTACATTAAATGATACTTATACAATTTTTAGAGATTTACCTATTTCAAGAACAACAGACTTTCCTGCATCTGGTGCGTTTCCAATAGAAACACTTAATACAGAATTAGATAAAATTGTTGCAATGATGCAACAAAATGAAAGAGATTTTAATTTTACTGTAAAATCTAAGTCTAGTACATCAACAGCGTATGGTTTAACATTTCCAGAGCTGGTCGCAAATAAGTTATTAACTGTAAACAGTGCTGGTAATGCATTAGAATTTTCACAAGAAATAGGTAATTATAGAGGTAACTGGGCAGCAAGTACGGCATATGTTCAAAGAGATATTATCAAAGATACGACTAATGGTAATATATATATAATTAATACCAATCATACCTCAAGTGGATCGCTACCTATTTCAAGTAATGCTAATTCTTCTTATTATGATTTATTAGTAGATGCAGCTAGTGCTACTTCATCAGCAACTGCGGCAGCAGCTAGTGCTACAGCAGCAGCAAATTCAGCAACAGCTGCGGCAACATCTGAAACAAATGCAGCGACTAGTGAAACTAACGCTGGAACATCTGAAACAAATGCGGCTACTTCTGCTACTACTGCAACTACACAAGCTAGTGCTGCAGCAACATCAGCAAGTAACGCTTCAACAAGCGAAACTAATGCTGCTACATCTGCATCTAATGCTTCAACAAGTGCTACTGCGTCAGCTTCTAGTGCAACAAGTGCTGCAAGCTCGGCAACTACAGCAACAACTCAGGCAAGTGCTGCTAGTACCTCTGCAACAAACGCAGCTACAAGTGCTACCAATGCTTCTACGTCAGAAACTAATGCAGCAGCTTCTGCAACAACTGCTTCTACTCAAGCTAGTAATGCTAGTACTTCTGCAACTAATGCGGCTACTTCTGCAACAGCAGCTCAAACTGCTCAAGCAGCAGCAGAGGCAGCAGCCGATAATTTTGATGATACATACTTAGGTGCTAAAGCTAGTGATCCTAGCGTAGACAATGATGGTGATGCATTGACAACAGGTGATTTATATTTTAACACCACAGCTAACGAGTTAAAAGTTTATAATGGCAGTTCATGGCAAACTGCCGCAGTAGATGCAAGTAGTTTTGCTTCTGCTGGTTTTGCAATAGCCATGGCAGTTGCTTTATAAGGAGATATAATGGCACAAAATTTTAGAAGATTTACTGGTAATGATATCGGTGCTTCGCCATCAACTATTCTCACAGCTGATTCTTATGATACCATAGTAGGTATTCATGTAACCAATATTCATACATCTGCAATTAATGTTGATGTATATATAAATGATGGTGCTAATGATATTTATCTAGGGAAAAGTATGCCAATCCCTGTAGGTGGAGCTTTACAAGTTTTAGGTACAGGAAAAGTAGTCGTACAATCTGGTGATGCATTGAAAATAGTTTCAGATACAGCTTCAAGCGTTGATGCTTGGGTATCTTGTGTAGACGCAATAAGTACATAATATGGGATATATAGGAGCACAACCAGCAACTAACTTTGAAACAGTTAGAAAACAGGTATCTACAACGAATAGTGGAACAACTATTACGTTAGATTTTGCTGTTTCTAGCGTTCAAGATATATTGGTAACAGTTAATGCTGTTGTTCAAAGTTATGATAATTATAGTGTAAGTGGCACAACACTTACTCTTGGTGGTACTCTTAATAATGATAGAGTAGAGATCTTATATGTAGGCAGAACATTTCAAACTGTTACTCCAGCAGTCGGAACAGTAACTAATGACATGCTTGTTAATTCTAGTATTACATTAAATGGCTCGGCAGTTTCTTTAGGTGGTAGTGCTAGTGTAGATAATACTCCAAATTTTTCTGCAACTTTTTCTGGAACACAAACTCTATCTGACGCTGTTGACACTAAAGTTAATTATACAACAGAAATATATGATTCCGATAGTGCTTATGATTCGGCAAATGCAAAATTTACAGTTCCCAGTGGTAAAGCAGGAAAGTATTTTATTTCTGCTACTATGGGTGCTTATTCTTATGCGGCAACTGATAATCATGTTGTCAAATTGAGCATACGAAAAAATGGTTCTCTTTGGAGGGAATTAGCTGAAAATTATCATACAAATTATATTAATCAAAGTGCATTACATATTAACGAAGTTATGGATTTAGCAGTTTCAGATTATATAGAAATTTACGCACAGCTAAATATTGCTAGTGGTAATAATGGTTCAATTGGCGATGGTGGTGGAAGTAATGTATTTGCTAATTTTTGTGGATTTAAATTAATATGAGTTTAAAAAATAAAATAATTGTTTACTTAAATAGAACACCAGATTTTTTAAAAGAAGTAAAACTTCAAGATGATGGTGATGGTGTAGTTTATATTGCAGAGTGGAATGCAACAGATAAACCTAAACCCACAGACGCACAACTAGACGCTTTATCTTCCCAAGCAACAACTTTAGAAAACAATGCAATCGCTGTAGCTAACAGACAAAAAGAATATGGAAGTATAGCTTCGCAAATAGAATTTATTACAGAAAAAGGATTAGAAGCATGGAAAACAAATGTGCAAGCAATCAAAACAAAATATCCAAAGGAGAGTGAATAATGCCTTTTACAACTTTAGATTTATCTAAACAATCTGGTGTTGTTGAAACTGATAATTTAGGAAGTGGCACAGCTAATTCAAGCACAGTTTTATATGGTGACCAAACTTTTAAAGCAGAGCCTAGTGGTGCTTTTGTTTCTCTTGCTTCAAGCGAAGCCACAGCAAATACAAGTGGAGGAGTTACTTTTGATAACGTATTTAGTTCTACTTACACGAGATATATGCTTATGATGGATTATTGTTTACCTACAGCAGCAAATGTTGAATTAAGATATAAATGGAGAACAGGAACTGCGGGAAGTAATGATACTTTAAGTAATGGATATGTGTATTCTGGATTAGCAAAAAGACACGCAAACACAGATAATTATTCAAATCAAAGTAGTAGTGCGGCAGGACATGGCGTTCTTACTTATAATATTCAAACAGGAAATGGTGAGCATGGAGTTAGAGCATTATTTGATATTTACAAACCTGGTACTGTAGATGGTAATGCTACTATGATGTACATTGTTGGCAGAGGTACTTATAGAAGTTATAATGATGATTCTTCTCAATCTACTCATTTTTACGTTGCTTCAAATAATTATAATACAGGAGATTATTCTGGAATAAATTTACATTTTAATAGTGGGGACATAGATTCACATAAAATAAGATTATACGGAGTAATAACATAATGACTAAAGTAATGGTAAATGGTGTTGCAAGAGACATGACAGTAAAAGAACAAGCTGAATATGATGCAAGACAAACTGAATATCAAAATAATTTACCAAGTTTAAAATTAAAACAGATAAAAGAAATTAGATTACAAAAATTAATGGAAAGTGATTACCTTGCTTTATCAGATGTAGTTTTATCTGACTCATGGAAAGATAAAAGACAATCTTGGAGAGATATACCTCAAAACTTTACAACAGAAGAACAATACGACTTACTCTTAGCTAGAGATAGTGATGGAAAATTAACACATACAATTTGGGAGAAACCATGAGTTACATAGGCAGAAATATAGATTCTATAAATAACATAAGCACCCTTGATAATTTATCTTTCAATGGAAGTGACGCAACATTTAACCTAACACAAAACTCA
>Ga0208917_1001123_pt1 | contig 13426 bp, 17 predicted proteins | sample DEB08_DNA_10_FD_185500 | JGI IMG/M metagenome (GOLD analysis project Ga0208917, IMG submission 185500) | Aqueous microbial communities from the Delaware River and Bay under freshwater to marine salinity gradient to study organic matter... | ecosystem: Environmental > Aquatic > Marine > Coastal ...
ATAGTTATTTTGTTAGCTGCCGCAGGCCTCGCAGTCGGGGTTATCTATACTGCATTGCTCCGGCTGTTCCTGGTTTTCTAAATCCTCTACCCAATTGTTAAAGCTGTCTTTCATTTATTCCTTTTCTTTATTCATTAAATACCAACGCTGCGCGGTATACGCAATAGATACTAAAAGCAGCACTATTTTTAGCGTAGCTTCTAAGTTACTAAAAGAAAGTGCCATAGTAGCGGCATTCATAAAATAAACTTTTAAATCGGTAGTATTCATTTTGTTAAGGGTTATAAATTAAGCTACTACTTCTATGTTACCTTCTCCGTAAACTTCTTCTAAGGCTTCTTTAACGGCATCTATAAACAAGTACTCGGCAGTCTTATTTTTGTAGTGATCTACCGACAATTCTAAACCGCTAAATACTGGGTTAAAGTCAGCTACTCCGCTAACTGGTGAAAGCTCATTACTATAAGCCTCTTCACTTGCAAATAAAAACGTCGCCACTTGCGCGGGAATCGTTTCGTTAATTTCGCTTTTTACATCTGCGTAACCTTCAGCAATAGTTACTACGCTACCGCTTGGAATTGTTAAACCGCTTGATAGGTTTACCGATGAGTTGATTTTGATATACATAACTTTTATTTATTAAAATAGATTATTCCAAGCACTACCATCGTAGCATTTAAGTGTATTTGTTGATGTGTCGTAAACAATAAGACCTGCCGTTGGTTCTATTGCTTCAACTTGTGTTGTGGTCATTCTTGGGGGTAAAAATCCTTTTGTAGTGCTATCTACTTGCAGCTGTGCGGAATCTATGGGATCAAAAGAATTTTGGCTTACACTTGCCGCAATCAATACCCCCGTTGATTGTATACCTGTTGCACCTGCCGCCGTTGATTTTGTGCTACCATTTAAAAAAATGGCTGATGAATAGCCACCGCCATAAATTGATAATTCAGTACCCGTGTCGTTTGCTACAATGCTTCCCCAAGCTAATTGTGTATATCTTGAAGAATTGCTGTTGTGATTTACTCTTAAAAGCTCCCTTGCATTGACTATTTTGTTATCAGTTACAAATAACATATTTGTACCTGCGCTATTCTGCACCAATAAAGAAGTAGTAGCACTTGTAGAACCTTCACCTTTTATATGAACTCTTCCCGTTGGTGTCGTTTCCCCAACGCCTAAACGCTTATTAGTGTTATCCCAATTAAATAAAGAGTCCGCACCAAATGCACCAGAATCATTAAATTGGATTTGTGTATTGCTACCTCCTGCGGATGCAGATATACTAATATCTCCACTACCCAAAAGCGATGAACCATTGATAGTCTTAATATTAGTACCACTTACTAAAGTCTCTTGTACTGCTATATCTCCGCTACCTAATACTGAGGTAGAATTTATAGTTTTAATGCTTGAGCCACTAACTAAAGTAGCTTGTTTGCCGTTTATCTCATTCTCTACATTCGTTATACTCCCAATACCTACGGCAGCAGTTGATAGCTTTAGGGGGCTGTCGTTTCCTTCGCCGTCGGATATAGTTTTTAAAGAAGCTGTAAGAGCGCTATTATCTCCTACTTTTATTAGTGCGTCAAAAGTTGTAGCTGGCGTTAAGCCGCTTAAAGAAGTTCCCATTTAGTCCCAAGTTTGTGCAGTTACTCCGTCCCAGTTTACTGCTGTTATTGTCTGCCATTGCGACGTACTAAATACAAAATCTACCAAAGATATAGGTAAATTCAGCGCCACCGCTGCTACAGTTATTAAAGTCATAGCTACTGATCCAATAGCCGGAAGTTTTAAATTTACGCTCATTAGTCCGTTACGTCTTGCTTTATTATAAAGTTACCGCCGGCCCAGGTTTGTACCGTTGAGTCCGAAATTTTAGTAGCTTGTATGTCATAGTAATAGAAGCCCGGTACTAGGTCCATCTCCGCACTAGTCTTATTCATTGTTAAGTTTCCGCTCGCGTCTTTTGTAAAGTCGCTATCGGAAAAGCTTAAAAAGTTAGTAAGGTCGCTAGTGTTCTTTTTTACCTCCGCTATAAAAGTATAGGCGGTAAGATCTATTAAAGTGTCCGTAGAGTCCTTCCACACCATAGCTAGACGAAAGGTATCGTTACGCATACAAGTTACGTTAAGCGTTTGCTTTAGTATTAAGTTCGCGTCTGCCATTATAATTTAGTGTAATAGTTAGTATACCAAGCTCGCTCTATTGTCTGCATATCCGTAGCCGTTAGAGCTGCCCCTAGTCCAAACATTCCAATAGTAGCCGTACTCTCTAGATAAGCGCCTTTAGCTTGTAATAATACTAGGTTATCGTTCAGTAAGCTGCTGCTAATACTTGCCGTATCTTCTGCGCTCTTAACGTCGTTAGCTGCTAAGTCCGTACTTCTATAGTTAGCCGTACTGGCGTTTGTTCTATTTTGGAAAAATATAGTATTGTTATCCTTGTGGAAGTCGGGCGCTGTATCGGGATCTTGATAGTCAGCTCCGTTAATCCAGTTACGGTTAGATAAGTCCGCACCGTCTACGTCTATTCTAGGGCTTAAAAAGTTAGCGCTAGTAGGTTCCTCGTTACCGTATACCCGGTTATTGTTTTGGCTAGTAGTACTCATTATAGGAAAGGCTACAAAGGCCCCTGCATCGTTTAGCGTATACTTGTCTCCATCAGTACTAAAGTTAAAGGTAGTGTCTAGGTAGTTGCTACCGCCGCCGTTACTGAATCCTTTATTAGTTGTAAAGGTAGGAGTACCGCTATTGGCTAGCTCATAGTTAGCCGGAGCTTTCCAGTTAAGCCTAGCGAAGTTTTCATACTCGCCAGCTAATAAATAAAATAGGTCTAGCTTGTCCCAAACCCCGGAAGCTTTTAGCGTCTTTATTATATTGCTTTGTAAATTCTGCTGGGTATCGCTAGGAGCTGTAAAGCCTCGCGTAGTAGCTTGGTCTAGTACTGCTTGATAATCCGAGTCTAAACCGCCACCGCTAAAAAAGCCTCTGCGTAGCAGGTAGAAGTATTGAGCTTTTTTCATATTCTATTTATTGTATAAACTTAGTCCTTATTTCTCTTTCTTTTGTACTATATACCAATTTCCCGAATAGCCTAGTAAGCTAATACCGTCGTAGCTACGATCCATTACGTAAGTGCTTTCTCCGTCTATAGTTTCGCTGCCGTTGGCGCTTAGTGTTACGGTCTTATTAGCTAGTACTGTATCGTCCGTTTTAAACCTTAATAGTACCCCATCGCTAGCCGCCGGAAGGTTTAAGGTATACGTACCGTTAGCACCGCTATAGCTAATAAAGTTCATATAGTTAGAGGCGCTTATGTCTTCACTACCTGCCGGGGTTGCCGTTACGGCGTTTACCGCCGTCGTTACCCCGCCGTTAGTTGATAAGGTCCCCTCTACATTAGCTTGCGTAGTGTTTACTATGTCGGCTATTATAATCTCGTCCGTACCCTGCTGACTACTTACTCTAGCTTGGAAGTCCGAACCGCCCCCAGTACCTACCGGGGTATCTGCTGCTATTCCGCTATCGTCGCTACTTATTGCGAACCATTCAGCGCTCCACTCGTCCATATTGGCGTTATAGGTCCCGCCCATTATAAGCCAGTTCGCACTATCAAAAACATAGCGGCGGCCAAACTCAAACGGGCCTACTATAGTGCCGTTATAAATTTCTATGGGCTGATGGTGTAAGCTTAATACTTCCGAAGTTAAAAGCTTTAGTAAGCTTTGATAGCTGCCGCTGTTACCCCTACGCCATTGCGTAGAAGCTACCCAAGCGCTACCCGTATAAACGTATAGGCTGCCTTGTATTCCGGTGCTGTCTCCTAACCTTAACTCTCCAAGATCTAGTATAAGGTTACTCTTTATCGTAGCGCTGCTATTGGTAGAGCTAAAAATAGTTATATCGCTTTGTGCTCCGCTATCATTCAAGTAAAGCGCCCTAAAGTTTTTAGCCGTTCTAGTTTCAGTAAAGTAGCTAGGTACGGTTTGTACATTATAGTTAAAGTCGTAGACGTTGTAAAATTCTACGTCGAGCTCTCCCGTACCGCTTACCGGTATAGGAGGCGTAACTAACCCTACTACTTTAGCTAGGTAAACTCCGTCTAGTTCATTATTAGCGCTGCCTCCGTCTAAATAGTAGTAGCTTGGTGTAGTGGTCCAAGAGGTAGCCCCGTAAATATTAGCGCCTAAAGTTCCTGGGCTCCAATCTCTTTTAAGGTAGTGGTACGTTCCAGGGTTTAGTACATCCTCTATGCGTAGTTCTATACGCCATACGGGCCGCCAAGATAAACCAATAGTTACCGTACCCGCCCCGCCGTTGTGCGTGAGCTGGTAAAGTAAGTCTCCTACTACCTCTACTCTAGCGTTATCGCTGTCCGATAAAAAGCCTAGGTTTTGTCTTCCGGTGCTAGCCGTAAAAGTCATACCACTAGCTAGCAAGTTATTTGCTCGCTCTTGGTTGTAGCTTACTTGTACTTTCTGCATCGCAGGCAAGTAAGTATAGCTATTACCCGAAAGCCTAGCCCCTCCGGTAGTCGTACCGTCGAGCGTTACGTCGTCGCTTACAGTAGCAAAAGCTCCTAAAGTTCCTGCAAATCTATAAGTATATACTACCCTGCTAGCGTTAGCTCTTTCTAGGTATTGCTCGAAATAGTAAATACCGTTCTTTTGGTAGAACCTAGCGCCAAAGGCTATACAAAGCTCTTTAAGTATTTCTAAGTAATTAGAGTAGGTTATAGTTCCGTCCTCATCTTTAGAGCTGTATACCCTAGGATCAAATCTAGTAAGCGTAGTAACGTCCGTAGTAGCGCTGTAGGTTTGCTGTATGTCCCAAACATTTACGGAAGTAGCGTAAAATAAGTCGCTCGCTGCGTAAATCTCGTCTAAGCCTATAGCTCCTACAGCATCCTCTAAGAAGTCCTCTACTGTTTGGTCTGTTAGCTCTTGGTACTCTTTGTTAGCTAGTAGGCCTATTCCGTCCGTTGCTACTATTTGGAATATACGCGGCTTACTTTCGTCTAGCTCGCTTATAAGATCTTGAGTAACTACACCAGTCCAATAAGTTTTATAACCGCTCCCGCTGTCTAAACTTATCTTAACGTAAAAGAGGTGCTCTTGTCTATTGGTTAGCTTATTTATAAAGCTGTCGAAAGCCCCTACTTCGTTATAGGCGTTTATCGTACACCTAGAACCAATAATAGGGCTTACTATGTCGTCCGTTTCTCCGGAGTAGTCCAAGGTAAAGCCGTCGCTCGCTACCGTAAAAGAAGTAATACCTGCGGTATAGCCTTCTTGGTATATCTCTATTTTATAGAGCTTATTGGTTGAGCTGTGGAATTCGCTTTGTAATCTTAAACCCATCTATTAAAAGCCTCTATATCTAGTTCTTACTCTTCCTGCTTTCTCGGAGCTTAGGAGTATGTCCTGGCCGCTTATGCGTCCGTACACCTCTACAGCTCCTCCGTTGGATTTGCCTAACATACCTTGCAGCTTACTTAGTGGCGCTATTACCTCCGGATCCATTCTAGCGTTAGGATTGTCGCCGACTACAGCTAAAGTCTCACCAAATGCTAACCCCCCTTTCGCTAGTTTTACTTGCTGTTGGTTTTCGGCCATTTTAGCCATTTGTGCGCGAGCCACTCCCGCCAAAACTAAAAGAGCCCCACCTGCTAGTATAGCTAGTTCCGGCTTACCTTTTAAGGCTTCGAAAATACCTTTAGCGGCGAAGCCTATACTTATAGCTAGTTTACCTAATTGCTCCGCAGTATTAGCGAAAGCATTAAGAATAAAAGTACTAAAGCTTTTAAAATCAAATTTACCCGTTACTAGAGCCTCGCCTAATTTCATTAGGCCTTCGTGTATAATGGTATCTACCATTCCAGTAATAGCTCCTGCGGCTTGTTCTGCGTTAGCTTGTACTTGTACGCTATACTGCTTCCAAGCCACAGCAAGCTTTGTTAGCTTCTTTTCTGTTGTGCCGTTTGGGTCCGGGTCCTTTGGGTCTTTGTCTTTAGGGTCTTTAGGGTCTTTAGGGTTTTTAGGAGTGCCACCGCTAAAAGTGAACATACCCGTAAGCTTTTTCCAAGCATTTTTAACGGGTTCCGTTATATTATCTATTCCCTTTTGTAGTCCCTCCTCGGTAACAAATTCTATCTTCTCTTTAGGGGTAAAGGTGTTTTCTATAGCATCTTCGAAATTGTCTTTTACTCCGTCTATAGTTTCGTCGATAATGTCAGTTACTACGCCTAGACCTTTTTTAATAGCGGCCTTTACTCCTTGATAATCGAAAGTAAAAACAGCTACCCAAAACTCACCTACGCTTTTTAAGTAATCTATTAACCCACCAAAAACAGCTTTTACTATCGTCCAAAGGTTTTTAAAGCTGGTAATAGAATACTGTATAACCCCTCTAAATAGAGTACTCTCGTTGTAGAGGTCTATAAAGTAGTTAATAGTCTTTACTAGTACTGGTCTTATCTCATCCCAAAATTTAATAGTTAAGAAAATAAGTAAAACTATACCCCCTACTACTAATCCTACCGGAGAAAGTAAAGCGCCAATAACTGCGCTAATCATTCCTACCCCGGTCATTATTGGACCGCTAGCCGCTACTAAAGCGGTTATAGTTAGTATAGCTGTTTTTGTTTCGGTGCTAAGATCTGTAAAGCTATCTACAGCCTCAGTAATAAAGTCCGCTATTTTTGTAACTAAAGGCAGTAAAGCGTTACCTAATTCTATACTTGCATTTCTTAAACTGTTAAGCGTTTGCTGGAATTTAAAGCCGCTCGTTTGGCTTACATTTTTAAAGCCATCGTCTACTATTCCGGTGCTGTTGCTTATGTTGTTTAGTACATCTGCGTAGGCTTCGCCCTGGGCTCCCGCCGTACCCAATACAGTACTAAGAGCTCTTACGTTACCGAATACACTAACTATCGCTTCGTCGTTTCCTTTAAAGCTTTCGGTAAGGAAAGCTAGCGTAGACTGTAGGCCTTCTTCTCCTACCTTGTTTCTAAGGTCCTCGGAAGTTAAGCCTATCGTAGCTAACGCCTTTTCAGCGTCTTGCGTAGGCTTTAAAAAGCTAGTCATTACACCGCGTAAACCTACTACGGCTTCTTCTGCCGGTACACCCAAGCGGGTAAAGGTCGCTATGTTAGCGCCTAGCTCTTGGAAGCTTATGCCCAGCTGCGAACCTATACCCACTATACGCCCAAGGGTAGGAGCTAGGCTTTCCGCTTCTAGGTTACCTTCCCTTACTATAGCCGTTAAAGTGTCGGTAGCTTCCGCTGCCGTTAGGCCTTCTTTGCCGTAGGCTTGTAGTACCCCCGTTAAAGCTTGCGCTATTTGTTGGGTATCTCCTAAACCAATAGCGGAAGCTTTCGCGGATCGTTCTAGCACCTCGGTAGCTTCTGCCCCTCGTAGACCTGCGGAGGCCACCGTAAAGAGTGCCTCGCTTAGTGCTTGTTGGCTTTGCCCGGTTGCAGCGCTTACGCCTTTTACGCTAGTCTTAAAATCGTCTAGCGCCTTGCCCGTAATACCTACAAGGTTCTCTATTTTGCTAAAGCTAGTCTCTAGGTCCGTAGCCATCTTTACACCGGCTGCGCCAGCAGCGGCAAAAGGTAAAGTAACATTTCTAGTAATATTACCGCCTATACGTTTAGCACTAGCCCCAAACTTTTTAAGGCTGTTACCCGCTATCTTTAGGCCTCTTTTAAGGCCGGAAAGGTTAGCGCCTATGCTTACGTTAGTACTCGCTACGCTCTTTTTTGCCATTTGCTTAGTATTGCTTTAGCTTGTTCTTTAGTTAGCTTTGCTCCTTTGTGTTTCTTTTCCCAAGGAAATACTGTAAGATCTTGGGGCTTTATCTTTTTGTTTTTTGGTAGCTCTAGGTTCACTAGTATAGTAGTACTCCAGCGCTCCCGCTCCCAGCTTTGCTGCTGGTTTATTTCGTACAAATTAAAAAAGCCTTTTAAGGCATTATTTAACTCTCTAGGGGTAGCATTGTAAAACGCTTCCGGGTTCCAGTTTAACTGCCCTAGGGCTAGCTCTTGGTAGCTGTCAAAAGTTAAAGGGGCTGCCGAGCTTTCGCCCGGCGCCCCGTTTACTTTTTTTCCTCCTCCGAGGCTCCAAAGCTTGAGCTAAATACGTTTAGAACTTTCTCCATAGCTTCCGGCTGTTCGTCTAGCCAGTCCGCTACTTCCTCTATGCTATAGCTATAAGGTTTTTTCTCTACCCTAGCGCCGTGCTTTAAACCGCACCAAACCAAAAAGAGTGCATCCTTTAGCTTCATATTTTCGCCGAGGTTATCAAGGTCGGCCATAGTATAGCCGTTCTCCTCGGTAAATTCCATTAAAGCAGCGAAGCCGAATTTAACCGGTCTTTCTTCGCCTCCTATTTCTACGTATTTAACCATTTGCTTTAAGTGTATTTAGTGTTTACTATTAAACAGTGCCGTAAGTTATAGCGCCGCTTAACTCAAACGTAGCCGAGTAAGTTACGTTATCCTCCATACCGCTACTAACTTCCAAAGAAGTAACGTAAGCTGAAGCCTCCCAGTAGTGGTCCCCAGTTACCTCAGTAGAAAATTTAACGGTAAGCGTAGTGCGTGCAGCCCAAGATGTCATAAGATCATCTACGCCGTAAGCTGCGTCTTCTGCGTATAATGCAGATACACTAATAGTACCGCTTTTAGTTGCTTCTAGTAAGTCTCTGCTTCCGCTAGAGTCCTTACTTGTTGCGTCTCTCGTATCCATCGAGAGAGAAATAGAGCCCTCTGTAGCGTGAGCTATTAGAGTGCCTGCTGAGTAAACCCCTAGTAGGGTTCCATTCATAATGCCAGTAGTTGCCATTTTAATTTAATTTTATTTGTTCGTCTTCTATTACTTGCGGAGCTTCTGCCGGGGCTTCCTCTCCAAATTTTACAGCCTTTCCCGCTTCTATAAGCTCTTGGCCGTATTCGTTTACTACTGTTAAAGTTAGACCTTTAGCTAGCTTCTTACCACTAGGAGAGGTTACTTTTTTTGTTAGTGTTATTTTCATCGCTTAATTCTTAAAATGTATTCCGAGCTGCTTACGTAAGTCTCGGTAGCTGGGTCGTTATCTACGTCCAAGTCTATAAACTGTATGCTATCTACTACTACTCCGCTAATAGTTCCCGTGTAACGGTCTAAAGCTAGTCGTATTCTTTCCGTAAGGCTTGATAGTTCGGTATAAGTTTCTGCTGCCGCTACTATGTCGTAGCGCACTTCGTCCAAAGTACTTACCCCGCTTTTAGTATCGCTAGGGCTGTTATCTTGTAGCACATATACAACAAAAGGAAAAGCCGCGCCTTGCGCTGCTATCTGCGGGTAAACTTTGTTTCCTACTATTGCAGATACTCCCGCATTTTCCGTAAGAATAGAATATATAGCTTTGCCTTCGTTCATTATCTACTGAGCTGATATATGCTCTGCTTTAGTATTTTTTGCACCTCTCTTAGTAGCTGTGCTTGTGTTTGTGCTGCGGCTTTCTTAAAGCCTTTCTCTGCGTAGTTTATGTTTTCTTTTTTGTCCGGTTTAGCTTTCGCTTTACCCCTTCCTAGCCCATAGTTTACTATAGCTGCATAATACCCGTCGAAAGTCTTACCCGCTCTTTTGCCAGTTCTAGCTCCTACATAACCTAAAAGAGCTCCCTTTTTTTTAGTAGGAATAAAGCCTATAGATTTTTCTAAGTTACCGCTTTTATAAGTTACTTCTTTGTACTTACGCTTTGCAGGATCTTTGGAGCGTTTTGTTTGTATACTTTTAGTAACCGCCTTTTTATTTTTACTGCTTTCTATAGAGTTCTTAATAGCCGTTACCATTGGCTTAGCTGCCTTCTTTATACCGGCCTTAAATTGCCTAGCTTTCTTACGGTCTATTTCTGCTAACCGTTCTAGCTTCATTAAGGCCTTTTCTAGTCCTTCTACCTCAAAGTAAATGCCGTCTTTCATTAGTCCCTTAACGTAGTGTCTAAGATTAAGTAACGCTCTCTACCTTCTAAGCTTACGCCCTCTATTTCGTAGGTATTGCCGTCCCAGCTTATTTTCGTGGTAGCGTCTACATCGCTTCTATAACGAATAGTAAAGCGGACCTTATTAACGCTAGTAAGTCTAGAAGTTTCTTCTCCTTCCTTTACTGTGCGGTAGTCTACTTTAGCCCATACGTTACCTAGGTCGCTATACGTTCTTACGGCCTGGCCGAAGCTGTCCGTACTTACGCTAGCATTACGTAGCGTTATTCTTCTATCTAGTTTACCGGGATCAATCAAAGCGGAAAACTCTAAACGGGTTTAGTAAGTACTCGCTAGCTGTAGGTAAGCGGTGTACGCTGTCTACTCGCTTCTCGTACATTTCTCCAATAATCAAAAGCATAGCCATCTTTATATTTGCCGGTACGTCCGAAGCTTGAGTATAGCCGCAGGTGTAACGAATAATAACAGCGTTTACCGTGTCCTTTGTAGCTTGCCAGCCTTGGTCGGGCATTATACGCCCCGGCTCGCTTACTAGGTCGGTATTGTAGTCGCTAGCTGTTACGGTCTGCTCTACTCCGCTGCCGTCTACATACTTAACACTAGCTACGCTTTGTACTGGTCCTCTACTTAAATAGATTATATTTTTGTCCCCTTGGAACGGATCTACTCCCGTTTTATACACCGGGAAGAAGTCGTAAAATTCATCTATTACCGTAGTCAATAAGAACCGCCCTAAGTAGTGCTCCGCTATTTGTGTCGAAGCGTCAATAAGTACCCCTAGTAGAGTGTCCTCGTCGCTAGAGTCTACACGTAAATAGTCCTTAACCTCTTGTACGGTTAAAGCTTTTAAAGTTGCTGGGGTTACTATACTGTAGCTCATTACTTAGCTTTGCGGGTTGTTCTTTTTGTGGTCTTTTTGCTTACTGCTCTCTCAGCTTTAGCCGCTTTCTTCTCCTCTACTACCGAGCAAAAGCCAGCGTTTAATAGGTCTTGAGCTAGCGCAGTAGGCAGCACTTCCACCTGCCCTTTACGGTAGTGGAAGTCTGCCCCTGCTATAGCTTGGTTAAAAATAACCTTCATTATTAAGAGCCCATTACTAGGTGCTTAACAGCGGTGCTTTGTAATAGGTGTCCGTCTACTCTACGGTAACCAATAAAGCCAGTACTTAACTCGTCAGCGAAGCGCTCGTTTAAGCGTAAGATTTGTACGCCGCCTGCTTCGTGAATGTAGTACTGTGAAAGATCACCGAATAAAATTACTTTAGCATCAGCACCAATCGAAGCCATATCTTCGTTAATGTATACCGGCTTACCAAATAACATATCCGGCTCACCTACGCTCATTCCCGGTACATACGAAGGGAAATCATTTGTTTGCGCAAAACCGAGGATTCTAATAGCTTTAGCGGTGCTAGAATTCATCATCCACCCCGCGTTAGGAGCGTTACGGTAAGAAGCATCTACCGAGTAGAAAAGGTCCATTACTTCACTCAACGTAATAGCTGAATTTGAAGTTAAGAGCTTACCTTGATCGGATCCAACTACAATACCTTGAGGTGCTGTAGTGTCTGCGCCAGTAGTTAAACCTGCGTTAATACCTCTCTTTAAGCGGTTAGCTAATTGGCCACCTACAAAGCTAGAAAGGTCAAAAGCGTTATCGCTCATTAACTGGTTTGATACTTGTACCAATCCCGAAGAATAAGTAAACGGATCAAACTTCACGTTAGTAAAAGTCATATCGCTACGAGTAACTGCGGTAGCCTCTCCTAAGATAGCAGCTACTACTGTAGTATCGTTATTAGCAGGTAAGTTAAACGCTTGGCCGTTTGCCGTGCGGATAACAGTAGCTACTTGCTCAATGTCCGATTTAAATAACTCGGTAACGCTTACAAAGTCGCTCCAGTTCTCCGGTACAAGGAAGCCTCCCAAACCGTCGTTGGTGGTCACCTGCGCGTTATCTGCCCCAGTACGCAATTCGCCTAAAGCGTTAGCTTCTGCTGGTGTTAGACCGTTAACGCCTCTACGTAAGTAAGCGTTAAAAGCGTCGCGTGCTTCTACTTTAGCAGGAGCTGCATTGTCGCGTACCTCGTCAGCTTTAGAAGCTAATTCTTTTTTAAGCTCCTCGGCTCTTTCGATACGAGTAGCAGAAGCGCGTAGCTCGTCTACTTCGTTATTAATAGTGTCGAACTTTTCGTTTTCCTCGTTTGAAAGGTTACGGCCTTCTGCTTTAGCAGCCGCTACCATTCCTTGCATTTGCTCAATAAGAGCGGCGCGTTTTTCGCGCAATTGTTTAGCGTTCATTTTTAGCTAGTTTAATTAAAGCATTATATAAATTCAAGTTTACCTCCTCTTTAGGTGTCTCTCTTGCTTCCTCCGCTTCGCCTTCGCCGTTAGGCTCGGCGCTGCGTAGTCCGCTTGAGGCTTGTACGTATGCCGGGTAAACTACGGCAGAAACGTCAAATAGGGAGCTTACGCTCTCTATATATCTTACGTGCTGGCCTTCCTCTAAGCGCCAGCTATCTTTATCTACAGTAAAGCCAAAGCTAGACTGTGTTAAATCTCCTCTTTTGTATAGCTCCAATAAGTCATTACCGTAGCTAGTGTTAGGCATCTCAAAACGATAGTAAAGGCCTTTATCGTCCTCCTTAACTTCTAACGTACCGCTAGCAGTTCTAGCTAGCAGGTAGTTACTATCGTGGTTATAGAGCGCTCGTATATCGTCGTTAAGAGCGTTCTTAAAAGCTCCTGGTAGTATGATCTCCCTAAAGCCTCCTAAGTCCTCGCTCATTGAATTAAAAACACTAGCGTAACCTTCTACCGTTCTGCCCTCTACAGCTCTCGTTTCGCTGTTGTAGCTTCTTTGCTCTACTAGGTTCTCTTTACTGCGTACCTCTGCACCGTCTACTTTCGTTAAGGTGCTGAATAGGTGCGCTACTCTTAGCGGCGGCTTACGCTCGGTAAAAGCTTGCTCCTCGCTATCGTATTCGTAAACGCTTATAAGCGCTGCGGGATCTTCCTCGTTACCATTTACTTTAAAGCCGCTGTCGCTTTCTATTTGTCCGTTACGCTCTACTTCTACTATAACCCCTTGGCTACGTCCTCCGGAGCTATTCCAGCTTACGAAGTCCCCTACGTTTACCTCGTCGGGTTCCGCTCGGTCTTCGTCTTCCTTATAGCCGGCTTCCTCTACGTCTTCCGATTTGCCGTAGGTTATAATAATCTCGGTAGCTGTTTCTTCTACCTTCTTTATATGGCGCTCGCTTTTTTCTTCTTTCATATTGTTTAAGGTTCTTTCTGCCCAGCGGTGCATCTCATCACCGCCCCAAGCTGCGTACATTATAGAGCCGCAGATTTGCTTACCGTCCTCGTCTTTAAAATTGCCTTGGTCGTAAACTTTAGCTCTAGATAAAAAGCTGTAAACCCTTGGTAAGCGCTGCTC
>Ga0208917_1001126_pt1 | contig 13404 bp, 20 predicted proteins | sample DEB08_DNA_10_FD_185500 | JGI IMG/M metagenome (GOLD analysis project Ga0208917, IMG submission 185500) | Aqueous microbial communities from the Delaware River and Bay under freshwater to marine salinity gradient to study organic matter... | ecosystem: Environmental > Aquatic > Marine > Coastal ...
AAGTCTTTGGAGGGGGCCAATAAATTGTTCGAACGCCAATCCACTTCCTTCGGCGGCGATTTTCAAACCTTGCAATGTTTCGGCGGCAATTCCGGTTTTCGTGGATGTGTCCACCAAATCATTGGTGGCATCAGCGATTTTTTGCCCAAATTCCAACATCGCATAACCAGCGCCGGCGATCGCCACACCGGCCATCGACGCAGATTTGGACATATTGGAAAACTTTTCTTTGAACGATTTGGATGTTTTATCGGCGGCGCGTTCGGCTTGTTTCAACTCTTTTTCAACTTCGTTGATAGCCTTTTTCATCTGTTCTTCAGTAATACCGGGAATTTTTTTCAAAGCACGTTCCAACGCGCCGATATTCGCCGTGTAACTGATTTCAATGGTTTTGTTCACGTCCGCCATTATGCTATCCTTCGCGCAATTTTCAAATATTCATTGGCCATTTTTTCCGCGATGTTTTGGGCTTGTTTTTTCATTGGGTCATATAATAGTTTGGAAAATACGTGTGAATCTTTTGGAAGGGGAACGCGGCGATTGTCTTTTGTTTCTGATTCAAATTTAATCGCTGTTTTGATCATATATGCATATTGTGCATTGTTGTTAATGGATACTTTCAAACCAATGTTTCCAGCTTGGATAATCTTTGATGATTTGATATAAAACATATCGCGCGAATGTGGTTTGTTTTCTCTGGTTCGTGTTCTTCGATGATCGTATGGCCAATTTTTTTTTGTTTCATTCAAGATTGGAACCAACGCCATTTTCATTTCATTTTCCAATGGACGCAATAAATCATTCAAACCGTTTTCAAAAATACGCAAAGCGCCGGATTGGCTCTTTATTGTATGACCGGATGATGTTTTGATTTCAAAGCCCATTGGAACCTTTTCTTTTATATTTTTCGCGTTGTGATAAAAATCTTTCTTTCTTCAATCTTTCTTTTCGTTTCTGGATATGTTTTGGATCCATTCTTGACAATCTGTAATGGGCTATCAAATCAATTTGTAAATCCTTTTCAAGTCCAATAAACCATCCAGGGATTTGATTCCAATCTTTTTCAATATCAAGTATTATTCTTTGGATTCCTCCACGGCTTCCGATAAAAAATTTTCCCTTTCTTCGACCTCATCATTTGATGGTATTTTTGAACCAGCCAACACCAAACATTTGGAACCGGCGGTGATTATCTCACCAAGTGAAACGCCATTATCCAAAAGATATTTTTGCATTGTGGCGCCATACATCAATGGATCGCAATCCATCATCGAATATTTTGGTGGACGAATAGATGGACATAAAACACCAATCGCCGCCGCCGATAATCTTCCAAATTTCGCGCGGCTTCCATTTGTGGATGATTGTTCGAAAACAATATCCAATAAAATAGAAATGCTTTTCGGATATTCAATGTCCACCATTCCAAATTTTCCCAAATTTACTTGTTGTTTATCTTCCATGTTTCCTCCTTTGGACGATAAAAAAATGAATCAATATATTATGGTGTGAATGTACTTCTAACGATACCACCATAACATTCACCAGTCAATGATATGGAATCCGGATCGCCTTCGGATATTTGATATGTAAGTAGACATTTTGATAATGTTGCGCGATGTCCAACCGCTTCCGATCCAACCGCCGTTTTATCAACATCAAATTCAATATCCACCAAGTATTGTTCATAACCATTTCCACCGGTTGATGTATAAGCCGCCGCCGCGCCGGTTTGCATTATGAAATCGATGATGGAATCCGATGATGCGTTGGTCAATTCCCGAAAATGAACCGTGAATGAAAAAGACAAAACCGGATCATCAGCGCGTCGAAGCCCAACGATTGTTCCACGATCACGAATCACAACGCGATCGCTTTTTTCTTCGGTGTATGAAAAATCGCCGTTTTCATAAGCAACGGTATAAACATTTGTAGATCCATCCTTCAATTTGATGGTTCCATCGCGACGAACCGCGACGCTAGTAGCTTCAGCCATAAAGACCTCCAATATATTAATTTATAGGTAAATAATGATATGCATCAAAGAATGATGATGAAAAAAAATACTCTCCACTATCCGATATTTCACGTTGTGAATTGATATATCGAAAATGTGTGGATTCGTATAAATCGGTATCTGTTCGATCCAACATGGCTTTGATGATTAATTGTTCTTTGTCTAGCAAATTATCATAATCATCATTTTGTGATAATGGACGAATTCGATATGAAAAACGTACTTCTATTTGTGTGATACATTCAACACCTTCGGATGGTCTTTGACGACCGGAAACGGCGTTGGTAGCATTGGCGCCAATCGAAAACGCTAAGTGTGCCACGGTTTGTTGTGTTTTTCCAAACATCAAGATCGGAAATGTAGAACGACGAAATCCACCACCGGAAATTCCAGTGATGGCCGTAGCTACATGATCTTGAATATTGGAAACACTTATTGTTGTCATTATCTCATCCCAAAGCGACGATAAAATGCGCGCGGTGGATCGGATAGATAGATTTGAGATACACCACCAGTTCGTTCATAGGGATCATCCATTACGCCATCCTCATCTTCATCATATCGAAAATTCATTGATGAAAATGTACGTTCGAACGCGCGTTCATGTTCCCTTGCAAGATCCAAATATCTTCCTTCACTTTGGCCAAGTGCCGAATGTAACGCGCGCCATATAAGGGATAAACAAAGGTTGATATGTGGTTCTCGTAAAGCATGCGGATCCATAATCAAATATGGAAGCCGGCCGGCTATACGAATTCGGTTCAAAACTTGAAACCACGATTCATCGATCCACTTTTGCCAAGATGATTCACCAGTTGGAAGTAGATTGGATAAATCTGGATACAATGTTGTTAAATCAATATCTGAAATAACTGGATAAATCGGTGATAGACAAATATAAGCTGGACGTTTGAACGTGTATTGTGTTGAACCAATGGTGATTTTCCACGTTTCCATCCATCCTTCGGATAATGTTGTGGTTGATGGTACTTGTGAAGCGGCAATGGTATATTGAGCCGAACTATCCACCTTATTCACGTTTTGATCTTCCAAAATAAATTTCCCAGTTTGATCTTGTAAGGAATACAAACCGGATGTGAAATCTATTTTTGCGCCATCACGATATACATCCAATGATACCAATTGTGTTTTGGTTCGTTGGATAAGTTGTGGCGCGCGTATTCGTGGCGCATATGGTGTAGATAATTCGGGCATGTTTCAAATCCAATTATGCGTGCAATAAAATATCCCAAGATGAACCATCACAAACAACAATGGCACTTTCACCAGCCGCAACACCGCCGCCGCCAATGATAGGATTTCCATCAGCATCTTGTATAACATAAGCATGTCCGGATGAAGCATCATTACGAAAAAAGAATATCGCGCCATCCTTTTTTGGTGGTGTTTTAATTGTGGCTGAACTTCCTTTGGAATTTGTAATAACTTGAAACATGGAATCTTTATATGTAAGATTTTTGTCCGCTGTTATTGTTTCAATATTTACACCGTTTTTGAATTGAAAATGTCTAGCTACTTTGAACGCTTGACTGGAATTATATGATGATGCCATTTCTATATCCTTTTTTGATGGTTAAGATAATCTCTATTTTTTAGAGTCATGACGATTGGCGATTTTTTGAGCCGCTTGTCTTGCCTCCGAATAAGTAATTTTTGGATTTTGTTTCACCAAACGATCGGCCATTCTTTGGACCGCTCGGTATTTTTTATTATATTCACTATCTTTCATACTTTCTTTCTCTTTTTGGATGTATCTGATTGATCATCCTTTGTTTCATTATACAACAAATCTTTGGCTTTTTTCATTGCGGCCAATTTTTTTTCTTCGATTTCGATTTGTTTTTGAACATGTGGAATGTGTCCACGTTGCGCGTTTCTTTCAATTCGTCGTTCTTGACGTTCAATAAATACATCTAAAGCGTCAATATCTGGTGGGGGTAATACCCCATCATCCAATAATTTCATCCTCCATTCATCGAATGATTTATGATCGAAATTCCAAATAACACGATTTCCGATAACTTTTGGTGACGCCCAAATTTCTTTGTAAATCCAACCACCATATCGTGATTGAAATCTTTGTTGATATCCAAATTCTAAATCCAATATTTCAAAGCCATTATCCATCATTTGAACACGTGCCATTGTTGAATCGGCGCCACGTCCGTTTTGAACCATTCGAACCGCATTACATCCGGGTAATTCTCTCAAATGTCGAAATGTTGGAAGCCATCGATGAACATCATCATCGATTTCGACCAATTCCCAACATGTCATCGGATGATGCATTAACCAAAATGGATGGTTCGGTTTTTCTGGAATGGCGGTTTGTTTTTTGGCTTGAAAGCCGGTCCATGGTTGGTTTTGCATGTTTCCTCCTTGCAAAAATAAAAAAAAATCGGAAAGGTACCCCAAACCAAAAAGATGGTTTGGGGAAAAAGGAGGAAATTCCCCCAAACCGATCCGATTTCAATGATTAAAAAATCAGATTATGCATCCGTTGAAATAAGGACACCACGCGCATCTTCAACGATACCAGCGCCACAATAAGCCGTTCCGATGATTTCGGTTAGACCTTTAGAAGCGTCACGTTGATATTCGACAACAATTGGTGTTCCAGCTGGACGAACTTCGCCACCGGCCCCAACCATTGGCGCAGGTGTTCCGATTGCATAGGCAATTGCGCCGGCGCTGAACATGGCACCTTGTTTATCTCCAGCGGATTCCGCAACGTATGAAGATTTGTGGATTTGAACACCAAGGAAATCACCAACATATCCCTGTCCCATCATCTTCAACATGTCATGAGATGCTGAATTGAATGCGATAGCGTTGGCGGCTTCATTTCTGATTGATGCTTGTAAATCAGCAATTTGACGTGGATGTAATACGGCAAAAATCTGTGAGGGATTATTGGCCAATTCCAAAGCAAAAACACCATCAAGAAAATCATCAATAGACATATCAACACCGGGTGTTCCAACACTTGTTCCAAAACTTCCAAATGTAGCCGCTACGATTTCCATGAAACGTGCTTCGAACGCGCCAACCATACTTTCAGCTAAGCGAAACGGTGAAATATCCGATCCAAGTCCGGACAAATTCGCCAAATCGGTCATATCATAGCGAAGTGCTTGACGTGCTACGGTAATTGTTGCGGTGTTCATTTCGAGTTGTGAAGCGGATACGTCGCCGCCATCATTAGCGGATGCCATTGCGTCATAACCATCCAAACCAGCAAAACGAAGTGTGATGGAATCGGAACCAATATTGGCAACATCACCAGCATATAACAAAGCGCCGGATTGACGAATGGAAGCGTTATCGGATAAAAGTGCGCGTACTTCGGCTTCTATCATTGCCGCCAAGCGCAAACCACCGGATTCAAGACCGGCGAAATCTAAATTTTTTAGAGCCATTATAAACCTCATAATGTGTTAAAAGTGAAAAATAAAAATATAATTTTGTGGATTTCACTGTTAACCGGTGTGACCGTTTCCACCCATATATATAATATTATGATATATTATCACAATATGATATCATTATATACTAAATTCTAACCATTATCAAAACAAAAGGATTATGTTATGGCTACCGATCTATCATCTTCAAATTCATTTCCATTTATTTATGTTGTTTCAGTTGGAACCACGTGGTCGGAAATTGTTCTTCCAATTGGCGCTAAACGTGTAACCATTGGCGCTTCATCTGCTTTGTATGTTGGCCAAAATGGCGCTTCGGATTCCGGTGTGGTTGGTACACACAAAGCGTTCGTAACATCCAACAATTATTTGGAATTGGAGTTAAAAAACGATACACAACGCGCATCATCGATTTTTGTAGCAGCTCAAACCGGAACCGCTTCCGTTTCCATTATTCTCGAATAATATAGCATTTCATAACATCGCTATAAGGAGGAACCATGGCGCGGTTATTATACAGTGATGGGATTTCGGAATTACTACAATTTGACATTACAGATCAAATTGATGGAATTACGCAATCTTTTAACACTTCATCATCTATGAATCAAGATTCTTTACGTGTATACTATAATGGGATTCGACAATCCCCGGATGATATTTCATTCAATTCGTCAACGTCTTTTTCACTCTCATTCGTTCCACAGGTCGGTGATTATCTATTTATTGATTATGTGGTCGGATAAATCAAAATAGGGGCTTTATATGGCTGTTCAAATTACTGGTAACCAAATTAAAAATGGTGCCGTTTCTACATCACAATTATCCGATGGTTCCGTAACATCGGCAAAAATCCAAGATTCACAAATTACATCCGCAAAATTGGCTTCGGCCAGTGTTGTTTCATCAAAAATTGGAACCGGTGCATTGGACACCACCGCATTTTTCGCGAATAGTGTTATCAGCGCCGCAAAAATCGATCTAACCGGAACATTTGATTATTCATCTGGAACATTACGCGCCGGAACACCTTCCGCGGCTTCCGATGTTGCTACAAAAAACTATGTTGATAGTGCAGTATCATCCGATATTTATTGGAAAGAACCTGTCCGTGTTGCTTCAACCGCGAATGTTGATCTTTCAAGCGCGCCGGCTTCAATCGATGGTGTAACATTATCAACCGATGATCGTGTACTTGTCAAAAATCAATCAACCGCTTCACAAAATGGACTTTATGTTTTTGCTGGAAGTGGATCGGCGATGTCAAGATCATCCGATTGTGATTCAGCCGCTGAAATCAATGGCGCGGCGGTATTCGTCAAAGAAGGTTCCACTAATGCCGATCAAGGTTTCGTTCAAACCGCTGAAGTTGTTACACTTGGATCTGATTCGGTTTCATGGGTACAGTTTACCGGACTCGGACAAATAACCGCTGGTGATGGTCTTGATAAGGCTGGAAATACACTTTCTGTTGATACCGGCGCTGGATTACAAATTGTTGGTGGCGCGGTTGCAGTTGAAACCGGTTCGGCTTTGTTCATCGATACGAACGCTGTTGCGGTATCTGTTGATGATAGTACAATCGAAGTCAATGGAAGCAACGCGCTTCAATTGAAAGATGGTGGAATAACAACCGCGAAAATCGGAACGAATCAGGTAACTGGAAACGAAATCGCCGGCGATACCGTTGGAACGTCAAACCTAGCCGATTCAGCCGTCACATCCGCGAAGTTAGGGGCTTCCAGTGTTTCAGCGGTTAAAATTGCTTCAAATGCCGTGACATCCGACAAAATCAACGCGAACGCGGTTACGGAATCCAAAATAGCTACATCGGTGGCCGGTGATGGTCTGAGCGGTGGAAATGGAAGCGCTTTGGCGGTTAATGTTGATGATGCAACCATCGAAATCAATTTGGACACACTACGATTGAAAGATCTTGGAATTGCAAGCGGAAAATTACAAGATTCGGCAATTACCACCGCGAAATTGGCGGATGATAGTGTAACAAAAGCAAAAATCAACGCTGATGTGGCCGGAAATGGTTTGGTTCAAAATGTTGATGGTTCATTGGAAATTTCAGCCACCAACGGTTTGATTATTAATTCAGATCAAATTGGAATCAATGAAGGAGCTGGATTGGAAGTTGATGGAAGTAACGCGTTGAATGTTTTGGTTGATGATGCTTCAATCGAAATCGATGGTGTTAGCGGAAATGTCCAAGTTAAAGCGAATGGAATTAGTAACACACACCTTCAATCAAATTCGGTTCAAACCGCGAAAATTCAAGATGACGCGGTGACATTTGCGAAAGTTGGTTTTAGAATGTACCAAGAACTTTCAACAATTTCCGGTTCATCTACATCCACCATTGATTTGGCGCGCGCACTTGATGCGAACGCGGTGAACGGTGTTATGGTATACAAAAACGGTTTGGCTTTGTTGAATCAAACCGCATTATCTGGAAGCGCCGCAAATAATGATGAATTCAGTGTATCAGCGGATGGCGGTGTCGGTTCGGTTGCGCGAATCACTTTTGGCGCGGCTTTGGCTGATTCCGATAATGTTTTGGTTTGGTACTTGACATAATAAGTCAAATCTATTTTCCAAAATAGTCAAAAAAAACCACCGTGCGATATCGGTGGTTTTTTATTTTTTATAATTATTTTTTATCTTTTTGTATAAAAATATTTGACAGTATAAAAATAAAAGGATATTGTTTAATTACTAACTAACCAACCAACAAAAGGAAAAACAAAATGATTAAATTAACAATCAAAGAATTTTACAACCAAATGAAAAATGAAATGTCTTGGACATTGATTCGATTGGTTAAGCAATTTCAAGAAGAAATAACATGGGATGAAAGTAATGTATTTATTCCAATGTATACAAAACAAGATAGAATGGAACAAATAGCCGTTTTATTGGACATCTTAGAAGTAGAACATAATATCACACTATAATCCAAACATTCTTCCAAAAATAAAGCCATCCAATCATCGGATGGTTTTTTTTATTCATCTATTGCGTTTCCCATTGTATCTTCATTCAATTGGTTATCAATTTCTTTCCAATGTCGTAGCAATTCGCCATATACATCATCTTTTGTTAATCCAAGATTGCGCGCAAAAACAACCGCGATAAAAATCCCCATCATATATATATTTGATTGTGGTTCACCTTGCTGATCAAGATCGTACGCGTACCATAATAATTTTTTTATGTTTGATTCCATCATGACTACCTCTTTTTTGTGGATGATTTTCGTTTTTTGCTAGTCATTGATAGCGCGATAGCTATAGCTTGTTTTCGCGGTTTTCCTTCGCTTTGGATTTTTTTGATTTTTTTTCCAATTTTCGATTGATTATATTTTGGCATGATTCACCCTTTACATTTCGAACCGCTTCCAAGATTATAGCATGATGTTCTACATTCCAATATTTAGATATGTCCAAACAAAGATTCCAAAGCGATTTCGGTCGCGGTGTGCAGTTTGTATATTTCCATCGACACAATGTTCCATGCGAATATCCAATCGATTGGAAGTGATTCCAATGTCCATCGATATAGATTTCAAAAAAATCTTTCATCCGTTCACAATTTCATCCAAAGCTTCCAATATCAAATCTTCGTGGTTTAATTTTTGATGTTTGGCGATTGCTTCACACCAACAAATGATTTCAAATGTCGATGGTTTATTCCTTCCAGTTTTCCAACACCAAACCGTGTTTCTAACCAATCCGGATTTTCGACAATAATAATTCATCATTCGTTTTGATACATATTTTTCAAAAAATCGTTTCATCAAAATTTCGTGGTTGGTTTTGTTCCGGATTGTTGAAACCATGCGTTTCGGATGGCTTCGCGATTGGCCTTATAAAAACCGGGATCGTTCAAACCTCTGGATAAGATATCTTTGTTCGTTTCTGTATTATTTGATTGGACTGTTTTTTGATTGGTTTTTGGCGGTTCTTTTGGTTGTGATATCTCTTTGGTAGTTTCAACATTTTGAACCACGTTATTTTCCATTTTTGGCGGTTCGGATGTTTGGAAATGTTGACGAAGGAATGATGGCGCGTTTTCTGGATTTTCCTTTAATCCTTTCATCCAATCACCAAATGATTCTTTTGTGTCTGTTCTTTGATATTGCCATTCCAGCGCGTCACGAACGTCCGGATCTTGTATCCCCAATTCAGCAATCGCCGCATGTCGTTCGTACTTTGTATTTGCGTTTTGCAATTCCTCTTTCAATCCATAGATTTGTTCGGTCAAATTGTCCACGGTTTTCAGTTTTTCACCAGCTTCCACCAATCGTTGATTCATTTCTTCAATTTGTGTTTCGGCTTCGCGCGTTCGTTTTGCATACTTCGATATCTTGTCTTGAATCAATCCATCGATATGTTCTTTTGCGATGTATTCTACACCATCTATGATTTTTGTTTCCATGTTATCCTCCTTGGAAATATTAAATTAAAAATAAGGCTTTTTGGCGTTGTATCTCACGAATTTTTTCGGCGGCTTCATCTTCGGATAGGTCTGGATATAATTCCATCATTGCATCAATTGGTGCGATAAGATTGGACGCCAATTTTTCTTTGATATCATTTCGTTGTTCTCTCTTTTCTTCCACTGATAAACCGATACGCGCATAACGTATTTTATAACCTGATTCAGGCAAATCATAACCCAAAAAACGATTGGCCATCATAGCAGCTAAAGACAATGTCATTTGATCGCCACGTTCAAATGATGGTTTATATCGTGCTTGTGCTTCTCTCATAGATTCTTTTGATACGGCTATAGCGTAACCGCTTCGAGGATCGCCGGATAATCTTTCAATATCGCCGGGGTTGATTCCAGCCATTTGTGCCACTTTACGTTCATATTGGATAACCGCTTCCAAAACGGTGGATGGATCACCACCAGGTTGGAATTGTCCAATCATCGGTTGGCCAACATTATCCGGATCTTGAGTAAATACCAAAATGGAAGCTGGATCCGTGGAAATGGCGGCGCGTTTTGCGGCGGTGTCTGTATCTCGAACATTCAAACCAGCCAATTGTAATCCAGCTATATAGCGTTGAGGGAATCCCGTGTCTCGCGTTAAATGCAGCCAATATGTATATAGCGCCGCCGCGGTTAGAGATCCATATACGACCTCAGCATTTTCAAAACTATTGAATAGTTTTCCGGTAATTTCCGCATGATATATTGAATACGGAATCACCGGTTCACCATCGGAAAATCGAAATGGATAGTTTTCCCCTTCCATTTCACTTCCAAGATATTCTTTTGTGTAATCTTCACCCAATGTTCCATCATTATTCATTTCCACGATTTTCATTTTTGGATTGGACATATCATGCAAATCAAAAACATCAGCCGTCCAAATCACTTCTTTGGAATGTGGATGGTGTCGTAATCTCAATTCATACAAAAATCGTAGTTGGTTTGGATCTCCACTTGATGATTCACAGTAGATCAAATCCGGGGTGACCGGACGAAACAACAAACCATTGGAATCGGATATATCAACGCGCATAAACATTTCACGACATCCAATTGTAAACATTTGGAATGATTGCATCATAGCCCATAAACCGGAATCATATATCAATCCATCATCACCCAAAAATCCTTCCATCGATTCACGATTGGCATCAATACCAATCATTGGGGGTTCGTTGTACAAAGCCGATAATGATTTGGATGTGGCTTTGAAAACATTGGATGACATATCAGATACACCCCATGCCGCTCGGCGTTCTCTGGATACGTGGCGCGCCAATTCCTGTTCCAAATCGTCTTGCCATTGTCCGCGTAACATTCGAACGCGTAGAGCGTTATGTTCCCATCGTTCATTGGTTTCCATTGATGGCGCTGGTGGTTTTGGTTGAAAATCTAACATCATAATATTATCCTTTATCCGATTCGGAATGAACCGTGTATTGGTGTTTGATATTTTATATCAATAATTGGTACTACGCTATATCTTAACGCATCAAGAGCATGTTTGTGTTCCGAACGTGCATCCATCGAACCACTTTTTTTCAATGTCCATCGACGAAATGAACGTATCAACGTTTCGCATTTTGGATGTACTGTAAAACGCTTTTTCATCATTCTATCATGCAATAGTTGACAACCATAATAAACAGACCACCGCGGTTTGTGTGCGGTGTGGATTCGAAATGGCATGGTTCCCTGTGGATATTCCAACACATGTTCCAATGCGCTTCGAAGCATAGCGTTAGACATCCGGCCGCCATGCCTTCCACCGCGGTGTGAAATATCGCCGGTCCAACGTGTAATCATTTGCGGGGTCAATCCATTACGCGATAACATTCTAAGGATGGCGCGCGCGTGACTTTCGGCCATTGATTGTTCGTTGGCATTTCCACCACTATAATATTCATCAAGTACATATACATGTGGATTGTCTGATTCGGTCATGTCAATTGCGCAAAGGATAACCGCTTGCGCGCCGGGCATCGAACCATGATCGATTCCAATTGAAAATCTATAATCACCATCATTTGGACATGGGGCGTCCGATATCATTTCCTCACTAAAACATTCAAAAACCAATCCATCCGGGCGGCCGGCTTCCCATGATCCTTCCAAACGTGCTTGGCGATCCAATGGTAGATATGTATCGGCGATTCTATCAATATCATGTTGTTGTAATAATGGACGACAACCCATTGGTGTAACATTTTCAACCGTTAGAGCGGCGCCAATATCATATATTTTTCCCTCATCCACCATTTGTTTCAAATATCCACAATCTTGTCCGATTGGTGTCATTGTTAAAACCATTCGTCCACGTTTGCGAAGTAACCGCGCCGCCAATTCTCCAAATATCGCGACCGGCGGCGGTTCATCAATCCATACCATATCAACGGTTCCAGATGCAACACCCAATGTTCCTTGATTCGTTGTTTTTATTCGTACCAACGAACCGTTTTTGAATTGAATTATTGGTGTTTTTCCGCGGAATCCTTTGCCGGGTATGTATTCACAACCATCCGCCAATTCAGCCGGTGGAATCAAATCATATATTTTTCCCTGAACAGTTTTTGATTGTTCCCAGCTGTGGACAATCACCCATATTTCCTTCGGCCCATCTGGGATTTGTTTGTATGGATGACGATTCAAGGCATAATAAATCATCTCAGCGGCGCCGGCCGCCGTTTTTCCAAGTTGGTTTCCAGCTCGAAACAATGTTATCGGCGCGGTGGATTGTAAGAACGCCAATTGTGGTTTGGTTGGTGTGAACCATGCCAATGGATCGGCGGCGGTTACATCTCGCATTTTTAACAATGTTTTGGTTATATTGGCAATATTCATTTTAATCTTTTGTTTTTAATCTGATTACATTTCCGGATTCATGCGCTTCAATCACTTCCAACAATTCGTGTCGAATGATTGGTGGAAGATTGACAAAAGCATCAATCAACAATCGTTTGTGTTCATCCATCGACATTTCGCGCAATTCATCACCGGCCGCTTCAATATGTTCCAACATTTCGTTGTGTACTTGGATGTGTAGCTTGTGAAACGCTGGAAGCGAATGAACAACACGTTCCAATCGTGCGGTTTCAATGTCATTCGATATTTCAGCTAACTTGATTCTACGAAATAAAATTGGATCGTCCGGAATTTGATTGGAAGATATTTGGACTGGATTATTTTTTTCACCGGTTGATGGTTTTTCCTGGTGTTTCTTTTTTCCACTTTTGATCGTTCGTGAAATTGTTGATTTCGATACACCATATTTTTTTGATAATGCATCCATCGATAAATCACCAGATTCATATTCATGAACGATGGCGATTTTTTCAGCTGGCGTTAATTGTCGTTTCATTTTTTCCATGCAACATCCATAATTTGTTCCATTTCATTATAACATATAAAGAGAAAAGATGGCGGTCAAGGGTA
>Ga0208917_1001135_pt1 | contig 13390 bp, 12 predicted proteins | sample DEB08_DNA_10_FD_185500 | JGI IMG/M metagenome (GOLD analysis project Ga0208917, IMG submission 185500) | Aqueous microbial communities from the Delaware River and Bay under freshwater to marine salinity gradient to study organic matter... | ecosystem: Environmental > Aquatic > Marine > Coastal ...
AAAAAACAGGTTCAGATATAATATTATCTAACACCTATCATTTAATGATTAGACCAGGTGTAGAACGCATTCAAAGTGCAGGAGGTCTTCATCAATTTATGAATTGCGATTTACCAATCTTAACTGACTCAGGTGGATTTCAGGTAATGTCTTTATCTAAGCTAAATAAAATCGATAGAGAAAAGGGTGCTATTTTTAATTCTCATGTTGATGGTAAAAAATTTTACTTAAGTCCTGAAGAAAGCATTAGAATTCAACTTGGTTTAAATTCAGATATTGTGATGATTATGGATGAGTGTCCTAAAAATACTTCGGATTATGAGCTTATTAGAAAATCAATGGAATTATCATTGTATTGGGCAGAAAGATCAAAAAATGCTTTTGGTAAAAATCCTCACAAAGCTTTATTTGGAATTGTTCAAGGAGGTTTATTTAAAGACCTTAGATTAAAATCTTTAAAAGAACTTATGAAAATAGGCTTTGATGGATATGCATTAGGTGGTTTGGCAGTTGGTGAAAGTCAGAATGAAATGTTTGGGGTATTAGATGATATTAAATCTGATTTACCACCAGAAAAACCTCACTACTTGATGGGTGTTGGAACTCCATCTGATATATTGGGAGCTGTTAAGAGAGGTATTGATATGTTTGATTGTGTTTTACCTACAAGATCTGGCAGAACTGGTTTAGCATTTACTTGGCAAGGTCGTATAAATATAAAAAACAATAAATACCAAAATGATAATTCACCTCTTGATCCAGAATGTGACAATTTAAACTTAAATAAATACTCTAAAAATTATTTGAACCATTTATTTAATACAAATGAGATATTAGCTTCAATGTTATTAACACTTCATAACATCAATTTTTATCAAGAATTAATGAGTGCAATTCGTGAAAATATTACTAAAGGCACATTTGATGATTTTCACGATAAATACATAAATAAGTTGTAATTTAGATATTTTTAGGGATTTCGGGTTTGAATTATCAAAATAATTCTGTATACACAATTTTCATTCATTGAATGATGTGGGCCGTTAGCTCAGTTGGTAGAGCAATTCCCTTTTAAGGAATGGGTCGATGGTTCGAGTCCATCACGGCTCACCACTTAAAGTTTAGACTTTAATTGGTGGGTAATCCAAGATTATCTCATTAGTCCATTCATTAATTTTTTTAATTCTATTGTCAGCTGATGGGTGTGTGCTCATAAACTCTGGAGGAGCCTTTCCTTTATTGAATTCTTTCATTCTCTCCCAAATTTTTACCGTTTCTCTAATATCATAACCAGACAAAGAAGAAAAAATCATCCCTAGATAATCTGCTTCACTCTCTTGTTTTCTATTAAATGGATTCATAATACCAAGCTGCGATAACAGGCCAACTGTATTCATACCTGTAGCTCTATTAACTTGTGATAACTTACCACCACTAAAAATGTCAATTAATTGAGTGCTAGTATTTAAAATAACACCTCGACTTGCCCGTTCAACAGAATGTTTTGCAACGGCATGAGCAATTTCATGGCCCATCACTGCCGCTAGACCATTTGTATTTTTTGTTACATCAAGAATACCCGTATAAACAGCTATTTTACCTCCAGGCATACACCAAGCATTTCTAACTTTTTTATTATCAATTAATATATATTCCCAATCAAAATTTACTGTTGGATCATTAAGTTTTTCTTTATAAAAATATTCTCCAATGGCATTTTCCATTTTTTTGCCTATTTCTTTAATTTCATCAATTTGCTTTGTATCGGTAATAAGCTTTTCTTTTTCTTTAACTTTCTCATAAATTTCTGCAGCTTGAGCATTTAATTTTGATTCTGGTATAATCTTTAATTGACGTCTTTCAGTGATTGGAGCAGTAGAACATGCGTTTAAAACAAAACCACAACATCCACAACCAACATATGATAAAAATTTTCTTCTATCCATTTTTGATAACACTGATAATATACATATTAATCATGAATCTTAATAATAAAATTTTAGTTGTTCTTTTCATAATAGCAATTTCATTTGTTGTATATTCAAGTTTTAATTAAATGGCAAAAAAACAAAAAAGAAGATCTCTAGCCTTAATTTTAAGAAATTATTTCATTACTGGGGTTGTTGTTTTAATACCTATAGGATTTACTCTCTATTTAAGTAAAATTCTAATTGGTATTTCATCTAAAGTAATCCCTCAAAATTTAAATCCTAATAGTTATCTTCCTTTTGCGATTCCAGGTCTTGAAATAATTATTTCAATAATTTTCATCACTATAGTTGGTGGATTATCGTTGTCATTTTTAGGTAAGAAAATTTTAAAGTTGATTGATGATCTATTTAAAAGAATTCCTTTTTTAAGAACTATTTATTCTGCAATACTTCAAATGACAGAAACATTCTCTAAAAAAGATGATGATAAAAAAAGTGTTGTTTTAGTTGAATATCCTAGAAAAGGTGTGTGGGCAGTAGGTTTTGCTACAAGAGAAAATAAAACTGAAATGTCTGCTAAAGTTAATAAAAAATTAATTAATGTGTTTGTACCAACAACACCTAACCCAACTAGCGGTTTTTTATTAATGTTTCCAATGGATGAGATTATTTATTTAAATATGAGTTTTGAGGAGGCATCTAAATTCATAGTTTCTGCAGGTACTTCTTCAGGTAATAATTAGACTATATCGTTGATCACATCAGCTTGATCATAAAGCTTCATTAAGGTTCTGTATTTATTCAATGATGTATTGCTTTTTTCCATTTCTTTAATTTCTGTTTCGGCTAGCTTAAATAAATCTTCATTATGTACAGGATCAGCTAATTTAAATATCTTTATTCCACTTTGTTTAAAACCAAGGATGTCACCAAACCCTCTTAATTTCATATCTTCCTCTGAAATAACAAATCCATCAGTAGATGATTTTAATATGTTAAGTCTTTTTTTAGCATTTTCTGTTAAGGATGATTTAAATAATAAAATACACGTGGATTGTTTTTCTCCTCTACCAACTCTACCTCTCAATTGATGTAGTTGTGATAAACCAAATTTATTTGCATTTTCAATGATAATGACATTTGCATTTGGAAAATCTATTCCAACTTCAATAATAGTTGTTGATACTAAAATCTTAGTTTTTTGATTTAAAAAATCTTTTAATATCATTTCCTTTTCTTCAGGATCTGTTTTTCCATGAAGTAAAGCTACTTTGTTAGGAAACTTTTTTTTAAGAAATTCAAATTTTTGAACTGCAGATGTATGGTCAAGTTTTTTTGACTCTTCAATTAGTGGGCACACCCAGAAGATTTGATTGTTATTATTAATTTCTTTTTCAATAAATTTTAAAATTTCATCAATTTTACTTTCTAATTTACTATAAGTTTTAACTTCTTTTCTTGATTTAGGTTTTTCCTTTATAATTGATAAATCCATGTCCCCATAAATAGTCATAGTTAAAGTTCTCGGAATAGGAGTGGCTGACATTAAAAGTACATCACAATTATCGCCACCTTTGTCAGAAAGTTTTTTTCTTTGATTAACACCAAATTTATGTTGTTCATCAATTATTATAAGTCCAAGTTTTTTAAAAATTATTTTTTTTTGGAATATAGCGTGTGTACCAAAGATTACATCTATCTGATTATTTTCTAATTTTTCTCTTATAATTTTTTTTTCTTTATATTCAGATTTACTCGAAAGAATCTCTAAATTTAAATTTTTATCAAAAATTTCTTTCGCCAAATTATAATGTTGTCTAGCAAGAATTTCAGTAGGGGCCATAACCGCAACCTGAAATCCAGATTTAACAGTATTTGCTGCAGCACATAATGCTACTATTGTTTTTCCACTTCCAACATCACCCTGTAACAATCTAAACATTTTTTGATTAGATTGAAGATCATTGTTTATTTCGTTTAATGTTTTTTCTTGATCACTAGTCAATTTAAAATTTAGATTGTCTAAAATTTTATTTTGATAACTATTAGTAAAAATTTTTTTTTGTTTTTTTATTTTCTTTATATTTTTTCTAATTTCTGAATGTACAAGAAATGTTGATAAAATTTCATCATAGGCAAGTCTTCTATAAAAATTTGAATTATATTTTCCAACATTATCAGGTTTATGTAATTCTATTATTGCTTTGTTCCATGAAATATTATCAAACTTTTTAAGCAATTGACTATCATGCCATTCATCTAAAATAGGTAAATTTGTTAAAATTTGATTAATAATCTTATTATAAACTTTTTCTGATATTCCTTCTGTTAAAGAATATTTATTATGTTTATCTTTAATTAACGTTGAATCTTCTGAAACATATTTTGGATTTGTAATTTGATACTTGTTTTTAAAAATTCCAACTTTACCACTTACTGTTACCTCTTTATTTAAAGGTAAAATTTTTTTTATATAACCTTCGTAGCTATTAAAAAAAATACAATCTAATTCTCCTGTATCATCCTTGCAATATATTCTATTAGGTAAATTCCTTATTCTTGGAAAATTGTATTTAAAGGGTGTTAATAAAACAGTTTGTTCTTCACCAATTTTAAGATCTTTAATTTTAGTTGATTTACTTCTATCCGTATAAGATTTTGGCAATCTCCACAATAAATCAAAAATATTGTTAATTTTTTTTCTCTTTAAGATGTTGTAAGTTTTAACACCAACTCCTTTTAAATTCTTAAGATCTGATAATAGATAATTATATGTATTATTGACCATTTAGTATTATTATAAATTTTTAATGAATAACGATATAGAAAACTTGAAAAAAAGATTGATTTATAGATCTCAGTACAGAGGCACTAAGGAGATGGATAAGTTGGTTGGTAGTTTTGTAAATACTTATATTAATAATTTTAGCTCTAAGAAACTTAATGAATTAGAAAAATTCTTAACTATAGATGATGACAAATTATATAAATTTTATAATAACCAATTAGATAATATAGAAGGTGCAAATGAAGAACTTCTCAGATTATTTAAAACATTTGTGTATAAAAAGTGATGGCGGAGAGACTGGGATTCGAACCCAGGAAAGAGTTGCCCCTTTGCCGGTTTTCAAGACCGGTGCTTTCAACCGCTCAGCCATCTCTCCGTGAGCAAGGTTTTATAATTATAATTATTTAATTCAACTATAAAATAGTCTAATAAATCAACTATTATCCCTGTCTATTGAAATATGAATCAAGAATTTAATAAAGGACTTTTTTTAACCTCATTAGGTTCTTTTTGGTGGGGATTTATTGGAGTAATTTATTTTAAATATTTAGAGTTTATCGGTTTTGTAGAAGTTGTTATTCACCGATGTCTATGGACAGCTGTAACCCTAATTATAACAACATTTTTTTTTTCTAAGTGGAATATTTTTTTTTCAATAATAAGAAATAAGAAAAATTTAATAGGATTATTTTTTTCAGGATTATTAATTTTTATTAATTGGGCAGTATGGATTTATGCAGTAGCAACTGACAGAATAATAGATGCTAGTTTTGGATATTTTATAATGCCAATTTTAAGTGTTTTTTTAGGATATATTTTTTTTAAGGAAAGACTTAATAATAAAAGGATATTTTCAATATCATTAGTTATACTATCGATCATCATATTGTTATTCTTTAGCATGAAATCTTTGCCTTGGGTTGGTATTGTTGTTGGAATAAGTTGGGGATTTTATAATTTAATTCGAAAAAAAATAAATGTTGATACCGATATTGGTCTACTAATAGAAAGTTTATTCATTTTACCTTTTGCCTTAATTGCTTTTTATTTTGTTTATGAAAAAGGATTAAATGATTTTTCATTTAGTAATCCTGAATTATCATTATTTATTATGTTAGCTGGTCCAATGACAGTGATTCCACTTTTTCTATATGTGCGTGGAGTAGAATTGAGTGGTTTAGGTCCAGCTGGAATGATTTTTTACATAACACCAACATTGCAGTTTTTATTGGGCTATTTTTATTATGATGAGCCATTTTCGACAATAAAATTAGGGAGTTTTATTTTAATTTGGATAGCAGTTATAATATATTTAAAAGACCTTTATGAAACTAATTAAATTTTTAATAATTTTTCTCATATTTAGTTTTAAGTTTTCATATGCTTATGATGCCAATGATTTTAACAATTGGAAACTTGATTTTAAAAAGATAGCTTTAAAAAATAATATATCTGAAAATACATTTAACCTTGTTATGTCAAATGTTCAATATCTTCCAAAAGTAATTGAATATGATCGTTTTCAACCCGAATTTTATGAAGATACAAAAACATATATTGAAAAAAGAACATCAAAACAAAAACAAATAAAAGGAATTAATTTTTACAATAATAATAAAAATATTATTGAGATAGTTGAAGACGAATTTAATATAGAAAAAGAATTATTACTTGCGTTAATGGGTATAGAGACAAATTTTGGAACATATGTGGGTAAAATGGATATTCTTTCATCTTTGGCTACCTTAAGCTATGACAAGAGAAGATCTGAATTTTTTACTAATGAGTTAATAACTTTATTAAAATTAATAGAGAACAAAAAAGTTGATTACCAAACACTCTATGGTTCTTGGGCAGGTGCTTTCGGTTTTTTTCAATTTATGCCAAGCACAATTACAAATTATGCACTTGATCACAATAACGATAAGAAAATTAATCTTAAAGACAATGAGGATGCTTACCCATCAGCAGCAAATTATTTAAATCAAATAGGTTGGAAAAAAAATGAACCTTGTTTTTATAAGATTGATCTAAATGAGAATATCCCAAAAAAATATTTAAATGTTTCAGCAAAAAAACTTCAGAATAAAAAAAAACTAAGTTTTTTTAAAAAATATATCGTTAATTATTCAGAATTAAATTTTTTAGATGACAGTCTTATGTCGGCCATTATCACACCAGATAAAGATATTATACCTGATGCAGAAACACTAAATCCTGCTTACATTGTATTTGATAATTATGAAGTTATTTTAAAATGGAACAGATCATTGAGATTTGCATTAGCTGTATGCACCCTAAAGGATAAATTTAAAAATGAAATTTAAAAATTTATTATTTCTTATTCCGTTAATATTTATTTTAGGTTGTGAACAATACAGCTCAAAGAGTGATAAGATAAATTTTAAACCAGAAAAAAAATATAAAAATATTGGTTTTGCCCTTATATATAATGATGATTTAAAAATTAAAAAACTAGATCAAAGATCATTAACAATTTTTCACAAATCTCTTAAACCAAAATCACATGTTAAAATAACTAACCCTATAAATAACAAATCTCTAATAGCTGAAATTAAATCTAACAGGGTAAATTTTTCTAATTTTTATAATTCTGTAATTACTGAGAGAATTGCTGAGGATCTAGAAATTAATCCCTTAGAAACTTATGTCGAGATTGTCTTAATTTCTAAAGACTCTACATTTGTGGCTAATAAAGCAAAAACTTTTGATGAAGAAAAAAAAGTTGCTCAAAAAGCTCCAATTGAAGGAATACAAATTAGTAGTCTTGGTAATGAAAAAGAAAAACTTAAAAAAAAAAATTCTTCTAAAAAAATTTCTTACTCAATAAAAGTTGCTGATTTTTATTACAAAAAAAGCGCTAATTTAATGATTGATCGTATAAAATCAGAGACGACACTAAAAAATATAAAACTAATTGAATTATCAAAAACAAATTTCAGGGTATTATTAGGTCCTTATAATGATATAAACTCTTTAAAAGATTCATTTGAACAAATGAACTTACTTAATTTTGAAAATTTAGAAATACTCAAAAATGTTTAAAAAAATATATTTTTTAATTTTACTATTTTTATCATCAATATCTAACTCATATTCTAATATAGAAATTAAAGCTCGTACTGCCATCCTTCAGGATTTTTTATCTGGTGAAATATTATATGAAAAAGATCCTGATATACAAATTTACCCAGCTTCAATGACAAAAATTATGACCTCGATTGTTGCTTTTGATTTGATTAAATCTGGAAACTTAAGTTTAGATGATAAATTTATTGTCTCTGAAAAAGCTTGGAGACTTTCAACTGCTGGATATTCCTCAATGTTTATAATGGTTGGGGATGAGGTTTCAGTTGAAAATTTACTTCATGGGATAATAACAGCATCTGGTAATGATGCATGCGTAGCACTTGCTGAGGGAATTGCTGGTACAGAAGAAGAGTTTGCGATTTTAATGACCGCTAAAGCAAAAGAATTAGGAATGGAAAATACTAATTTTGCAAATTCTTCTGGTATTAATGATCCTGATAATTACTCAACTGTTAGAGATATATTAAAAATGTCTAGATATTTAATTCAAAAACATCCTGATTTTTATGAATGGTTTTCATTACTTGAATTTACATGGGATAGAACAGGGGGAGATCCTATTACCCAAGGTAATCGTAATCCATTATTATATAAAAATATGGGAGCAGATGGTATTAAAACAGGTTATTTAGCTGTTGAAAAATATTCTCTTGCATCATCATTAATTAGAAATGGAAGAAGATTGATTGCAGTAGGTAGTGGTTTTGAAACTAAAAATTCAAGATCTAGAGAAAGTTCTAAACTTTTAACTTACGGTTTAACTAATTTTGATTTAGTCGAAATAAATAAATCAAGTGAAACAATAGATAAAGTTGATGTATGGCTTGGAAAAGAAAATCAAGTCGATGTTTATGTTAACGAAGATATATTTAAGACAATAAAAAAAGCAAAAAAAAACTTATTAAAAGTTGCTTTAAAATATGAGGGACCTATTGAAGCCCCAATTAAAAAAAATGATGTAATTGGTAAATTTAGAGTTGTTTATGATGAGGAACTTATAGGAGAATATGATCTTCTAGCAGCTAAAGATGTCGATAAAGTTAATATCTTTACTAGATTAATAAAGTCTTTGAACTATTTAATCTGGGGTGATGTCTAAAAAACCTGTAATAGTTTTTGAGGGCATTGAAGGTAGTGGGAAAAGCCTACATATTTTAAATGTAGCAAAATATCTCAAAAAAAAAAATATAGATTTTATAAAAGTTCGAGAACCAGGTGGATGTATTAATTCAGAAAAAATTAGAAAAATTATTTTAGATAAAAAATCTAATTTCAATAAGATTACAGATTTACTACTTTATCTTGCTGCAAGAAGCGAAAATTTAGATCAATTAAAAAAATATTATAAGAAAAAAGTAATTCTAATTGATAGATTTAAAGACTCTACCATCGCATATCAGCATTATGGTTTTGGTGTAGATATTAAGTTAGTTAATTTTATTAATAGTTTTATCCTAAAAGATTTTAAGGTTGATTATACATTTTTAAATACCGTAAATAAAAATAATATGATCAAAAGATTAAAAATAAGAAAATCACTTAATAGATATGATAAATTTAAAAGTAGTTTTTACCAAAAAGTTCAGAGAGGTTTTTTAAATTTAGCAAAAAAAAATAAAAGTAAATATCAAATCATTGATTCAAATAAAGATATTGAGCATAACAAATCAATAATTATCCGATCAATAGATAAATTGTTATGAGTTATTTAGAACCTATCAATCAAACTAAACTTTATGGTTTAGAAAAATATTTTACTGAATTGGTTAATTTTTATAAAAATGGAAATTACCCAAATAAAATCCTATTTAGTGGCCAAAAAGGAATTGGCAAAGCTACGCTGGCATTTCATTTTATTAATTATGTATTAACGTTAAATGATGAAAAAAAATATGATACAGAAAGTTATCAAATAAATAGTGAAAGCCCAGAATTCAAAACAATTAATAATAAATCTAATACAAATTTAATAACAATTGATGTTAATGAAGATAAAAAATCAATTGATATAAATCAAATTAGAGAACTTATAATAAATTTAAACAAATCATCATTTAATAAAAAACCAAGATTTGTTTTAATTGATAATATTGAATTGTTAAATATCAACTCAATTAATGCATTATTAAAAATTCTTGAAGAACCAAATGAAAATATAAATTTTATTTTAATTCATAATAATCGTAAAATCTTGTCTACATTATTATCAAGATGCATAAATTTTAAGATTAGTTTGTCTAATAATGATTATTTAAAAATTTCAAATCAACTTTTGAATAATGATTTAAACAATTTAGTAAGCAATGAATTAATCAATTATTATTTTACACCAGGTGAAATTTATCAATTAGTTCAATTTTCTTCAGAAAATGACTATGATTTGTCCAATATAGATTTAAAAAACTTTCTTAAGATTTTAATCAATGATACCCAATATAAAAAGAATAATTTTATCAACAATATGATGTATAGTTTGATGGAATTTTATTTTAGAAAATCAAATCAATCTTTTTCAAAATTACTTAATGAAAAATATAGTTATTTTATTAAAAGAATTTCAGATACAAAAACTTATAATTTAGATAAAGAGTCGTTATTTATGGAATTTAATGAAGAAATTTTAGATGCCCACTAAAACCTATTATATTACTACTCCAATATATTATCCCTCTGCAAAACCGCATATGGGACATGCATACTCAAGTATTATTGCAGATTTTTTTGCAAGATTTAAAAAAATTGATGGTTTTGATGTAAATTTTTTAACTGGTACTGACGAGCATGGACTTAAAATTCAAAGAGCTGCTGAAAAAAAAGGAATAGACACCCTTAAATTTTGTGATGAGATTAGTAAAACTTTTAGGGACTTGTCTCAAACTCTTAATCTCACAAATACTGATTTTATAAGAACTACTGAGGATCGTCATAAAAAGTCTGTTCAAAATTTATGGAAAGAACTAGAAAAAAATGACGACATATATTTATCTAAATATTCAGGGTGGTACTCCGTTTCTGATGAAGCATTTTATACAGAAGATGAAATTGAAGAAGTCGATGGAAATAAAGTAGCTAAATCATCTAGGTCTCCAGTTGAATGGATGGATGAAGAGTCATATTTTTTTAGACTTTCAAAATGGGAAAAACCACTGCTTGATTATTATGAAAATAACCCTGACTTCATTTCTCCTAAAGCAAGAAAAAATGAAGTCATCAGTTTTGTTAAAAGTGGTTTAAAAGATTTGTCAGTTAGCAGAAAAAGTTTTTCTTGGGGAATACCTGTACCAGGAAATAATGAGCATGTGATCTATGTCTGGTTAGATGCTTTAACTAATTATATTAGTGCTCTGAATTACCCTGATATGAATAATGATCTTTTAAAAAAATATTGGCCTGCAAATGTACATTTGATTGGTAAAGATATATTAAGATTTCATGCTGTATATTGGCCAGCTTTTTTATTAGCCGCAAAAATACCTTTGCCTAAAAAAATTTATGGTCATGGCTGGATATTGTCAGGTGAGGAGAAAATGTCTAAATCAAAAGGCAATATTTTAGATCCAATTGAAATAATTGATCAATATGGCTTAGATCCTTTAAGATATTATTTAATTAAAGAGGTGTCTTTTGGAAATGATGGAAATATTTCACAAGATAGATTGGAGGATTGCATAAATAGCGATTTGGCAAATAATTATGGAAATCTCTGTCAAAGAGTTACTGCTTTTGCAATTAAGAACTGTGAAGGTAAAATTCCTAAAGATATTGAATTTAATAAAGATGACTTAATAATTTTGGATAAATTTAAAGATAATATTGATTTAATAAGAAATAAAATTGATGAATTAGATCTAAATTTTTATATTGAGTTTATTGTAAATTCATTATTTGAGGCAAATAAATATTTTAACGACCAAGAGCCTTGGAAAAAAAAAGATGATATCAAAAGATTGAGCACAATTGTTTATACAACTCTAGAAATTGTAAGAAAAATAAGTTTTATGTTGTATCCAATAATTCCTCAATCATCATTAAATGCTTTAAAAATTTTTTCTATTAATGAAAATCAAATTCATTTTTCAACTATTGAAAATCATAATTATTTATCAAATTTAGATACAATTAATAAGATAGATATTTTATTTAAAAAAATTGAAAAAATTAATGATTGATTCTCATTGCCATTTAGACCATGCGCCACTTTTTGATGATATCGATAATATAATTAAGAGATCTAAGGAAATAGGTATTGAAAAATTACTTACAATTTGCACAACTTTAGAAAGTTTTAAGAAAATTAAAATTTTAGTAAACAAAGATGAAATAATATATGGAACATACGGAATTCATCCTCATGAAGCTAAAAATGATAAAGTTAATTCAGATAAAATAATCGCAGAAATTAAAACTAATAATAAAATAATTGGCATAGGCGAAACAGGATTAGATTTTTACTACAATCATAGTGATAAAGATGATCAGATAAATAGCTTTGAAGAACATATAAAAGCTGCAATTGATTTAAATATTCCATTAATTATCCACTCAAGAAACGCTGAAAAAGAAACATTAGAAGTTTTTAATAAATACAAAAATCATAATTTAAAAATTTTAATGCACTGTTTTACTGGTTCAAAAGAGTTTGCGGAAAATTTATTATCTTTTGGAGCTTATTTTTCTGCAAGTGGAATTATTACTTTTAAAAACTCATTAGAATTACAAAATACTTTTAAATTTATTCCATTAAATAGAATACTCATTGAAACTGACAGTCCTTATTTGGCGCCTGTACCAAATAGGGGTAAGCAGAACGAACCTTCCTATGTCAAATATACTGCTCAAAAACTTGCTGATATAAAAAATATTTCAAACATAGACTTAATAAATAATACTACATCAAACTTTAATTCTCTTTTTAACTAATGAAATTTACGATTTTAGGATGTGGTAGCTCAATGGGAGTTCCAAGATCAGATGGTTTTTTTGGTAACTGTGATCCAAAAAATAAAAAAAATTACAGAACAAGATGTTCTGCGTTAATACAAACTCAGTCTGAAAATGTATTAATTGATACATCTCCTGATTTAAGACAACAATTAATTAACAATAAAGTAAGAAAAATAGATAAAGTTTTTTATTCTCATATGCATGCTGATCAAACTCATGGAATTAATGATTTGAGAGTTTTTTATATCCAAAACAAAAAAACAATTCCTATATATGCAGATAATCCAACAAAAAAATATTTATTCAATACTTTTAAATATTGTTTTATTAACAATAGTAAAGAATATCCGGCTACGCTTAAGTTAAATTCTATAAATGATAATTTAACCATTTTAGATGGTAGAAAAATACTTAAAGTTAAATCAATTAAAGTTAAACACGGTAAAGTTAATAGTATTTGTTACGTAATTGATAAAAAAATTGCTTATATAAGTGACATTAGTGATATTTCAAAAAAAGATTATAAATTTTTTAGAAATCTTAAATTTTTGATAATTGACTGTTTGTGGCTACGTTATCATCCATCACATTTGAATTTAGAAAGTTCTTTAAAATT
>Ga0208917_1001141_pt1 | contig 13363 bp, 10 predicted proteins | sample DEB08_DNA_10_FD_185500 | JGI IMG/M metagenome (GOLD analysis project Ga0208917, IMG submission 185500) | Aqueous microbial communities from the Delaware River and Bay under freshwater to marine salinity gradient to study organic matter... | ecosystem: Environmental > Aquatic > Marine > Coastal ...
CCTTTTCAAGAATTTCATCATTTGTCGCATCACCAATCAATACTAGCACACCCACCAATTCCTCTCGGTACCTGTTCGCACGTTCCTCATTCAATTCCAACACTACTACCTGTACGCCGTACGCCTTGAGTTTACTTACCACTTGTCGCCCGTTGCGACCAAGTCCACAGACGATGGTATGATTCTTTAGCTTTTCCACCTTACGCTCCAATCTTTTCGTTCGTAAATACAGTTGTACTTTTCCATCGATAGCCAATTGAGCGAGAAGCCCAGCACCATAAGCGAAAGTTCCAAAACTGCCAACAATCAAAGCAATGGTAAACCAAATACCGCCAGTACTGAGCGGACCTACCTCATTAAACCCAACGGTACTCACCGTCTGGATAACCATGTAAAAAGATTGCAGCCAATCAAAACCCTCAAGCCAGCGGTAGCCTAGTGTTCCTGCAATCAAAATGACGGCAAAAACAAAGAGTACATTTTTAAGGCTTTCGAACGGATTATTCATTGGCTTAAAGGTACACTCTTGAAGAGTCGGCCTCAAACCTCGCACGTGATTTTATTTCTAAAAGAGTCGCGGCGCGTAACCAGTTTTATCAAAGACTTGTGCGTGCCGTCCTTTCCTTTATGCGCACAAAACCAATATTAGAAGGAGCCCCAGGAACAAAAACTTCCGCATTATTTAGACTTATTGAGATTGTATTCCGCCTTGTAGAAGGCGGCAATTTCTCCATAGGGACCGTATTTATGCTGGTCCGCAGGGAACGGATCTGACCATGGCCCATAAGGTGTGCTCATTGGTTTAAGATTGCGGTCAGGGAAATCCGCGATTTTATTCTCTTTTTCTGGACGTGTAAAACTGTTGATGTAACCGGCCACATCATATGCCTCCTCATCCGTGAGTAACGGTTCGTCGGCGGTGGTTCCCAATGGCATGTTTCCTTTGATGAATTGGGCTGCAGTAATCACACGATGCATTCCTGCCCCATCGTTGTACGAATCCGGACCCCATAATGGCGGGTACGTATATGTAAAACTGTTCAGCGCCCGTTGGCCTTGACCATCTTCCATGTGACAAGATTGGCAATGCTGTATGTAAACCGATTTTCCATGATCAAGGTCTACCCGGCGATTCGGGTAATCGACCGTCAGAAATTTATTTCCCTTAATTTTTTCACCACGAGGGGTCTCGTAACTCAACCACTCCATGTAAGCGACCATTGCCTTCATTTCTTCGCCTTCTACCGGCAAGGGCTCCCCGTTCATTGAACGTTGCATACAACCGTTGATGCGCTCTTCTATCGTACCCTCCTTATTTTCGCGACCACGAAATTGAGGAAATTGACTAGGTACAGTTACAAAAGGAGCCGCGAAAGGTTTGCCCCCGCCATCTAAATGGCAAGAAGAACAATTCAAATTATTGCCAGCAAAAGGTTTGGAGGTTTTTGGACCAATGTGATCGGCAGTTGCGTCGACCAATCTTCGTCCGTAAGCCACCTGTTCTGTGGTAGCTGGATGGGTATAATCGACGTTCTTAAACATGGCGTAATCCCATGGAACATCTGGAATTTCCTCTAATTGAGGGCCGAAATTAGGCGACTCGGGTACTGAGGAGCTCACACCCCATATGGATCCAAAAATCAATACACCAAAAAGAAAACCAAGAATGCCCTTACCCATCTGACCGATGAGTAAGGCAAACTGTGTCTTTTTTTCTTGAGGCACATGATTAAAATCCATAAGGCTTAATGCGGTAGTTTATCGCGCAAGACTCCATAAAGGAAAGTTCCAAACATGGCGGCAACTAGCACAACAATGTATCCAGCAAACCCGGCGCCTATGTTTACCACAATAGGGCCCGGACAAGCACCGCTTAGCGCCCAGCCTAATCCAAAGATGATTCCGCCAAAAAGGTAGCGAGGTATACTCCACGCCTTTGGTCTAAATACTATAGGAGCGCCGGAAGAATCCTTCGCATTATTTTTTTTCATGAACCAAACCATAGGTACCCCAATGGCAACTGCTAAGCCAATTATTCCGTACATATGAAAATCCTGAAAACGAAACATTTCCTGAATTCTGTACCATGAAGCTGCTTCACTCTTGAACATAATGATACCGAACAAAGTACCTGCTAGTAAAAATTTTATCTGTTTCATGGCTTAGTAGATTAAGGGGAAAATCAAATGTGTCATGGCGAGGCCGCCAATAAAAAATCCAACAACAGCAAGCAAGGAAGCGGGTTGAAGATCAGAGATTCCGGAGATGGCATGTCCTGATGTACAGCCGCCCGCGTAACGTGCTCCGAAACCTACCATGAAGCCGCCTGTAACAAGGATTAAAATATTCTGCCAGCTGCTCAATGCTTCCATTCCAAACTGACTTGCAGGAGCATAGGCCGTTGGTGCCGCAAATCCTAACACACTTAAATCGTCAATAGTAGCTTCTGAAATCGCGACTACATAATCTGGAGTAGTCAGGTAATTCGTAGCGATATATCCACCCAAACCTGCACCAACAAGAAAGAGGAGGTTCCAGCTCTGCTCTTTCCAATTGAATTTAAAAAACGGCGCGAATTTATCGGCACCACACATTGTGCATAGTGTTCTCAAGTTGTTCGAGAAACCAAATGACTTACCGAAGTACAAGAGCAGCCACATCACAAAAGCGATGAGTGCACCACTTACGTACCATGGCCAAGGTTGAAGAATCAGATCCATAGTGATATCATTTAAACATTAAAATTAGTTAGTGCCTAGGGGCTATATATGTAAACTGCACTTGTAAAAACCGCGGCTGCAGTTGCAATTATTTTATAAGGTTGTCGGGCAAACGTAATCTGAAACCTTTAGTCCAGCTTCCTTAATGGCTTTAAAGCCACCTGCAACGTCTACCATATTGTGGTAACCGCGTGCTTTAAGAATTGAAGAAGCGATCACAGAGCGGTAACCTCCGGCGCAGTGCACGTAGAACGTTCCTTCTTGTGGAACAGATGCCATTTGATCATTGATGTAGTCCAATTCTACATGGATTGCATCAATCAAATGCTCACTCAAATACTCGCCAGACTTGCGAACATCTACCACAGTAGCGCCCTCAATTCCTTTCAGTTCTTCGGCAGTAACCTGCGAAAGCGCATCCACTTCCTTACCTGAATTTTTCCAAGCATCAAAACCACCGTCTAGGAATCCTATGCAGTTATCATAGCCTACACGGGATAAACGCGTTACAACTTCTTCTTCCATACCTGGATCAGCTACGACAAGAATCTCTTGTTTAATATCTGGTATCAAAGCCCCGACCCACATAGCGAAGCTGCCCTGTATACCGATAAAAATAGATTGCGGAATGAAACCATGAATGAATGTATTCTGGTGACGTGTATCTAAAATCAGTGCATCTGTTTCGTTTGCAGCTACTTCGAATGCGTCTACCGAAAGTGGACGCAAGCCGCGCTCCATTACTTTATCCAGACTTTCATACCCAGTCTTGTTCAAACGAACGTTCTCTGGAAAATAAGCCGGCGGCGGTAATAATCCGTCAGTTACCTCGGCAACAAACTCTTCTTTAGTCATATTAGCGCGTAACGCGTAATTCGTTGCTTTTTGTTCACCGATGGTTCCCACCGTTTCTTTAGACATGTTTTTACCACATGAAGAACCGGCGCCATGTCCTGGATATACAATAACATCGTCACCTAAAACCATGATTTTGTTTCGCAAAGAATCAAACAGAATACCCGCCAAATCTTCTTGCGTCATGGTCGCTGCCTTCTGTGCAAGATCTGGACGGCCTACATCACCTAAGAATAAGGTATCACCAGAGAAGATAGCATGGTCTTTACCACTTTCGTCTTTCAACAAATAGGTAGTACTTTCCATTGTGTGACCCGGTGTATGTAAAACGTGTATAGTCACATCCCCTACTTTTAGTACCTCGCCATCTTGCGCGATATGACAATCAAACGCGGTATTCGCAGTAGGTCCGTAAACAATTTTTGCTCCCGTCTTGGCCGCTAAATCAATGTGACCAGAAACGAAATCCGCGTGAAAATGTGTTTCTAAAATATACTTAATCGTGACACCATCTTTTTCTGCTCGATCCAAATATGGACCTACTTCGCGTAACGGATCGATGATGACTGCTTCACCATTAGAGGCTATGTAATAGGCACCTTGTGCCAAACAACCCGTATAAATCTGTTCTACTGTCATGATATTGTGTTTTTATTCAATGCTATTAAAGTTGTTTCCCTATGATATAAACGGCCATCAATAAAACGAACCAGCCGAAGCCTTTTTTTAATTTCTCGCCGTTAATAAATTTGTTCAAATAGATGCCGATAAAGATACCAAATACTGCGATTGCCGTTACACTGAGTAAGAGGGTCCAATCCAATTGGTCGCCGAATCGCTGAACATCACCAACAAAGCCAATTAAGCTCTTAGCGGCGATAATCAACAACGAGGTTCCAACAGCCTTCTTCATCGGTAATTTTGCGAAAAGCACCAATGCTGGAATAATTAAAAATCCACCACCTGCGCCGACAATTCCTGTAAGTACACCTACTACCGCACCTTCTATAACAATAGCGGGCACGTTAAATACAGGCACTGCATCCTCATCTCTTTGCTCTTCCTTTCGTTTATCGCGAATCATGCTTACTGAAGCCGCAAGCATTACTAGCGCAAAAAATACCATGATAGCAATGTCTTTTGTCAAGACATACGTGCCTATGGTCATTATTTCATTGGGGATAGCAGGCACCAAATACGCACGAGTTGCATACACAGCGATAAACGCAGGAATGGTAAACACCACAGCCGTCTTGTAATTGACATTTCCTAAAGTTGCATTACGAATACCTCCAACAAGTGCTGTAGACCCAACGATAAATAAGGAATACGCCGTACTCATTTCAGCACCGATACCGAAGAGATACACCAATACTGGTACGGTTAATATCGAACCACCTCCGCCGATAAGTCCGAGCGAAATTCCAATAAAAATGGATGCAATGTATCCGATGATTTCCATAATTGAGTTTTAAGATACCTCAAAGTTCGGGCTTCTAAAACTCATGAGTGTGACTCAACGCACACTAGAACAATAAGCGCTCCATTTCTTGCTGAAGATCGTGAGCTGCTTTACCTGCAGCCGACGCAAAATCCTCTTCCTTACTTTGATAAATGACCCCACGCGTACTATTCACTAAGACCCCGTAGTCCTTATTTGTAGCTTGTTTAAGAACTTCCTGTAAGGACCCGCCCTGCGCTCCTACACCAGGAACCAAGAAGAAATGATCCGGCGCAATAGCTCGTAATCGAGCCAAATGCTCCGTTTTTGTAGCCCCTAAAACAAACATTAGCTGATCAGCTGTCGCCCACTCTTGTGCTTTTTTAACGACGCTTTCAAAAAGTGCCTCTCCAGATTCGTTCTCTATAAATTGGAAATCGAACGCGCCTTTGTTGGATGTAAGCCCTAATAAAATGACCCATTTATTGGGGAATTCAAGAAACGGTGTGACACTGTCCTCTCCCATATATGGGGCGACCGTAACACTATCAAAGTTCATGTTTTCAAAAAACGCCTTTGCATACATCTTTGAGGTATTGCCTATATCTCCACGTTTTGCATCAGCGATGGTAAAAATCTCAGGGTAGTTCTCATCCAGATATTGGATTGTTTTTTCAAGACTTACCCAGCCTTGCACCCCCATGGATTCGTAGAATGCGATATTTGGTTTATACGCAACTGTATATGCAGCTGTTGCATCGATGATTGCCTTGTTAAAAGCGAAAACGGGATCCTGCTCCTTCAACAAATGAGGCGGGATTTTCTCCAAATCCGTATCCAATCCAACACAAAGCACGCTTCGCTTTGCTTTAATCTGTTCAATTATAGCTTTCTTATCCATATCGCTTTAATAATTGTCCGATCCTTCTTTCATTTTTTCAGCGTTCTCAGCCATATGAAGCTCGTCGATGAACTTCTGTATGTCACCGTTGACCACATCATTAAGATTGTAACTAGTCAAACCAATTCTATGATCTGTAACACGGCCTTGGGGATAGTTGTAGGTACGTATTTTCGCGGACCGGTCACCAGTACTTACCATGGTTTTTCGTTGGGCAGCTTGCTCCTCTTGCTTCTTTTTAAACTCCATGTCAAACATACGCGAACGCAAAACCTTCAACGCCTGCTCATAATTTTTGTGCTGACTCCGGCCGTCTTGACATTCTACAACAATCCCCGTAGGGAGGTGAGTCAAACGGACAGCGCTCTCAGTCTTATTTACGTGCTGACCGCCCGCCCCTTGGGAACGGTAGGTATCTTTTTTAACGTCCTTCATGTCAAGATCCACATCCACCTCTTCAGCTTCGGGCAGCACAACGACAGAAGCCGCTGAGGTGTGAACTCTACCTTGGCTTTCCGTTGCGGGAACGCGTTGTACGCGATGGACCCCACTTTCATATTTTAAAATCCCATAAACAGATTCTCCATTGACTTCAAAAGAAACCTCTTTAAAGCCTCCGGCAGATCCCTCATTCATGGTAAGGATTTCCATTTTCCAACCTCTTCCTTCGCAATAGCGCTGGTACATTCTGAATAGGTCACCTGCAAAAATGGCACCTTCATCGCCACCTGCGCCTTGACGAATTTCCACGAGTGCATTCTTATCATCTTCAGGATCTTTGGGCAAGAGAAGAATTTTTACTTCTTCCTCTAAAGCTTCAAAGGCAGGCTCTAATTCGTCCAATTCCATTTTCGCCATTTCACGAAAATCGGCATCCTTCTCCTCCTTCAAAACGTTTTTAGCCTCCTCAATGCGGCTAGACATCTCTAAGAATTGCTCTCTAACCTCCACCAAGGGCTTCAAGTTCTTATACTCTCTGTTCAGCTGAACGTATCGCTTACCATCTGAGATAACATCGGGCTGAATAATGAGGTCATTCACCTCATTAAAGCGCTGAAAAATCACATTAAGTTTATCTAACATCGCCATTACTTCCCGTAGTTAAAGGTGCCGTACTCACTACGAATAGTCAATTCCTTAGCATCGCTTTCTTCGACTCTCCCAACGATTTTCGCAGGAACACCAAAGCGCTCACTGATGGCAATTATTTCTTGTGCTATTGCAGGATCCACATACAATTCCATGCGGTGTCCCATATTAAATACCTGATACATTTCTTCCCATTTCGTACCGCTCTCCTCTTGAATCATTTTGAATAATGGAGGAATAGGGAACAACTCGTCCTTCACAACATGTCCCTTTTCTAAGAAGTGTAAAATCTTTGTTTGTGCACCTCCAGAACAATGCACCATACCATCTATTTTATCGCGGTACTGATCGAGAATCTGCTTAATAATAGGCGCGTACGTACGTGTTGGACTTAGGACCAATTTACCCGCATCCAGAGGAGTATCCGTTTCTTCCGTTAAGGATTTAGAACCCGTATAAACCAATGAATCAGGAACTGCGGGGTCAAAACTTTCAGGGTATTTCACCGCTAATTCTTTCGTGAATACATCGTGACGGGCACTTGTGAGTCCGTTTGACCCCATACCACCATTGTACTCCGATTCGTACGTTGCTTGTCCAAAAGATGCCAATCCCACAATCACGTTTCCCGCTTTGATATTGGCGTTATCAATCACCTCGGAGCGCTTCATGCGTGCAACAACAGTACTATCTACAATAATGGTTCGCACTAAATCACCTACATCTGCCGTCTCACCACCAGTGCTGATAATGTCTATACCGTGCTTTCTGTATTCCTCCAGGAGTGCTTCCGTACCGCCAATAATGGCACTAAGGACCTCTCCAGTAATGAGTCCCTTATTCCTACCAATAGTAGAACTGAGCATGATATTCTCCGTAGCTCCCACACAAAGCAGGTCATCGATATTCATAATTAAAGCATCCTGAGCAATGCCTTTCCAAACGCTCACGTCTCCAGTTTCCTTCCAATACATGTAGGCAAGTGAACTTTTAGTACCTGCACCATCCGCATGCATAACAAGACAATAGTCTTCATCACCGGTCAAATAATCCGGAACTATTTTACAGAAGGCCTTTGGAAACAAGCCTTTATCGATGTTTTTGATTGCGTTGTGAACGTCTTCTTTCTGGGCACTTACGCCACGTCCCGTATAGCGGTCTGATGTATTATTCATGAGGCAAAAATAACGAGAAAGCGCGCACGGGAGACCCGTGCGCGCTTTTCATTTTAAAAGTATTCGCTACTTAATCTGAATCCAGGATCCGATGATTAAGTCTTTATCGCTCTTGAATCCGTTCAAATCACGGATATCTTTTACGTTTGCACCTGTTTCTTTTGCAATAATGCGCATGGTGTCCCCACGCTTAACCTGGTAATGATCAGCATCAAAGGCCGTATAATCACCGTTTGGCGTTACTTTGATAACCATACCCGGCATAGGGCGCGCCCCGCGCAATCCTCCATTTAGGTTTTTAAGCTGTACTACATTCATACCATTATCCATGGCGATTTTACCTAATGAACGGTCTTTAGGCCCTAAGGTCATGGTTTGACCAATGGGGTTTTCATCTTTTTTAGGTTGAGCTGCACCTCCATTCTCAGATTCACCACCTGCTACTACCGTAGACGGAACATAATCATCACTCAACACCTTAAAGTCAGTACGACGGTTGATCTGATTCGCCACCTCTTGGTCTTCACTATTTAGTCTACGAATGAATGATTCGGTCAGGTTATCGCCCGCCTTAAATTTTTCCGCACCATATCCTTTATAGTCAGTAGAAATCACAAACGGCTCTTTCTCTCCCATACCCACAGCTGTAAGTCGTGCAGTTGGAATACCTTTTTCAATAAGGTAATCTACACAACTCTGTGCACGTGCTTGAGACAAGGCATCATTTTTCGCATCCGTATCACGGTAATCCGTATGTGAACGTAGACCTATGGTGATGGTAGGATTACGCTGAAGAATACTGAATACTGTATCTAAGGCAATTTTACTTTCTTCACGCAATTCAGATTTTGCTAAGTCAAAGAATACGTTAGGAAGAACGATGGGTACTTCGATAGGGTCCATTTCCAGACGAAGACTGTAAGATTTCACGTAGGCGCGCTCCTCTTTTACCTGAGCATAGTCGTTCAAGGCTAAACCTTTTGTTGTAATATCGCCCACTGCATTTAAGAAGCGTTTTCGGCTCATATTCAATTTGTACGACTTGTCTTCTTCCATCTGTCCGCGTGGAATGCTGAATTGACCGTTTGCATTCGTAGTCACTGTAAACGATTGACCTTCTTTATTGCTTACTTCTATCGTTACATCACTAACAGGCTTACCATTTTTACTGCTTACAACAGTACCCGAAGCTTCGAAGAATTTTTCCCATTCAGTGACATACCAGATGTCGTGCTCGCCACGAGTTCCCTTTCGGTTACTCACCACAAACCCCTTCTTGGTATTATCGCCAGGCACAAAACGCAGTGAAATATCATCTGCCTCTGAATTGATTGGTGAAAGCATGTTTTCAACATCCCCAACTGGGGCGCCGTTTTCGTCCAATTTTACACGAAAACAATCGAATCCACCCATACCTACATGACCGTTGGATGAGAAATACAAGTATCCGTCACCGTGAACAAAAGGGTACAATTCGTCACCGCGCGTATTAATATTCAAATTTGTTGGTGCAGCCCATTCACGCTTTCTACGATCATAAGTCGTCATGTAAATGTCCTTACCTCCTTTTCCACCGGCAACCTCACCCGCGAAATATAATATTTGATCGTCCGGACTCAATGCTGGATGACCTACAGAAGCACCACTGTCCAAAGCAATGACGACAGGCTCTGGATTTGCCCAATCTTGTCCAATTTTTTTGGTCGTATATATGGCACATCCCATTTTCATGTTTTTCACTTGCATACACTTCGTGAAATACATCTCCTTGCCACGTGAATCAAATGTTACCACACCCTCATGGTCCTTGGTATTAATGACGTCACTCATTGCTTCGAGATCGCCCCAAACAATTTCGTCGTTTGCATTGGCCTCTTTGCCTTTTTTCTTCTTGTTATTTTTTTTGCGTTCGCCCTCAATGACGAAAATGTCAGAGAACCGCTGGCCCATCCAACCGTCTTCTTTCCGGCCGGTCGCGTCATCGCGCATCGATGAAATCATTAGCGACAGATCTTCTTTGCCTCGTTTGCCCGCAAAGGCAATGGAGTAATCTGATTTTTTGGAGTTTAAATCTTTCGCGTTGTCTAAGGCGAATAGCGAGCCTGAAACGACCCATTGTGCAGCCTTCTGACAACTTTCAATACCGCGGTCTGCACGAGCATCACTCGGCACTAACTTTTTAAATGTCTCGTAAGCGATAATGGCATCCTCATATTCACCTTGACATTGCAACATTTCGGCATAGCCAAAGTCGGCTTGAGCGCCATAACCCAATTTAGAGGCGCGCTGGTAGTAACTAGCGGCTCTTTTACACTGCCCCGTAAAACGGTATCCTTCAGCCATATTGTAAGAAATACGCTGCTTTTGCTCGCGCGATTTTTCCTTAGAATATGCCTTAGCATAAATCTCAATGGCAACGGAATATTCTTTTGAGTCAAAGTATTCATCAGCTTTCACCGTAAGCTTGTGCGGCTTCATGTCTACCTCTTCAACAGTGGCATCTTGTGCGAAAGCTATAATGGGCAAGAAAGCGAGGACAACGGTCCAAGTTCGTAAAATGCGTTTTTGCATGCGAGTCTGGTCTCTTGTGTTTAAGCACCCACAATATAGATAAAATAAAAAAAGAAACCCCGCGAGGACGGGGTTTCTATCAGTCAAAATTTAAAAAGCTATAATTATCTCGTAAAGAGCATTTCACGGAACTTCGGCAATGGCCATTGTTCGTCGTCAATCATTAGCTCTAATTTATCACTTTCGTAGCGAATCACGTCGAAGTAAGGCTTCACGTTATCGTAGTAAGCAATAGCCTTCTCACGAAGGTCTTCAAGTGCATTTGCTTTCTTACGGGCTTCAATCATAGCATCTTTAGACGCTAGAATTTTTGAAATGCGTGCGGAGATATCCTTGATCATTTCCAATTGTTCCTTAGCTACCGTTTTAAACGTTGCATCGTCCATAATGTCTTTAAGACGCTGAACGTTGTCAATAAGCACATTTTGGTATTTAATTGCCGTCGGAACAATGTGGTTTCCTGCCAGATCACCGAGAACACGCGACTCAATCTGTATCTTCATAAAGTACGACTCGAGCAAGATCTCGTGACGTGCTTCCGCCTCGCGGTGGCTCATCACACCCATAGCTTCGAACATACCTAGGGTCTGCTCGCTTACGTAGGCATCAAGGGCACGTGGTGTAGAAGGCTCATTGTTCAAACCACGCTTCGCAGCTTCTTCCTTCCAAGCATCACCATATCCGTCGCCTTCGAAGCGAATGGCTTTACTTTCAGTGATATAGCGCTTCAATACGCTAAAGATCGCTTCGTCTTTCTTCAATCCGTCTTTTTCGATAAGCGCATCAACATCTGCTTTGAACTCGATCAATTGCTCAGCCATTACCGCATTCAATACAGTCATTGGCTGTGCACAGTTAGAAGCAGAACCTGCAGCACGCAATTCAAATTTATTACCTGTGAAGGCGAACGGTGAAGTACGATTACGGTCCGTGTTATCTAACAATACATCAGGAATTTTACCTACCACGTTCAATTTGAGGTCGGTCTTCTCTTCCGGAGTCATTTTGCCACCTTCGATGTTTTCCAACTGATCCAAAACAGCACTCAACTGCTGGCCGATGAAAACTGAAATAATCGCAGGTGGAGCTTCGTTCGCACCCAAACGGTGTTCGTTACCCGCTGAACCGATCGACGCACGGATCAAATCTGCGTGGCGGTACACCGCCTTGATACTGTTGATGAAGAACGTCAAGAACATCAAGTTGCTCATTGGCGTAGAACCAGGAGCCAAAAGGTTCACACCGGTGTTTGTTGCCAAAGACCAGTTGTTGTGCTTACCAGAACCGTTGATGTTGGCAAATGGCTTCTCGTGCAACAATACACGGAAGTTGTGACGACGCGCCACTTTCTCCATAAGATCCATGAACAAAGAGTTGTGGTCTACAGCAACGTTTGCCTCCTCAAATACAGGGGCGAATTCGTACTGCGCGGGCGCCACCTCATTGTGACGTGTTTTTACTGGAATACCTAAAATGCGGCTTTCGTATTCCAATTCTTTCATGAACTCAATAGCACGTTCTGGAATGGAACCAAAGTAATGATCGTCCAATTGCTGGCCTTTTGCTGGCGCGTGACCAACAAGAGCACGGCCTGCCAATTGCAAATCTGGACGCGCGGCAAAGTAGGCTTCGTCTACCAAGAAGTATTCTTGCTCCCAACCTAAGGTTGCATTTACTTTACTTACGTTCTTGTCGAAGTACTTACATACAGCTGTCGCTGCTGAGTCAACAGACTGCAAGGCACGAAGTAAGGGAGTTTTGTAATCTAAAGCCTCACCGGTGTATGAAACAAATACAGTTGGAATACATAATGTGCTTCCGAAAACAAAAGCCGGTGATGTAGGATCCCAAGCCGTGTAACCACGAGCTTCAAATGTGTTACGAATACCACCGTTAGGGAATGAAGAAGCATCCGGTTCTTGCTGAACCAACATACCCCCTGAGAACTTCTCAATCGCCTCACCATTGCCAGTAGGCTCGAAGAAAGAATCGTGCTTTTCTGCAGTAGTACCGGTCAAAGGCTGAAACCAGTGTGTATAATGTGTAGCACCTAAATTCAAGGCCCAAGCCTTCATTCCTGATGCAACCTGATCGGCAATGTTGCGATTGATTTTGGTACCGTTATCCATCGCGTCGACAACTGCCTTAAAGGCTTCTGAAGTCATGTATTCGCGCATTGCTTTTCTGTTGAATACGCGAGAACCGAAGTATTCTGAAACGCGCGTTACAGGTGCTTCAAAGTTTTTTGGCTTGCGCCCCATTGTTTCTTCTAATGCTAGAAATCTTACCGTTGGCATGTGGTTAATTTTTAATTTAAAACAAAGGTACCCCTATTTTTTTAGGGGTGCAATGAAAAATTATTAACCATTGTTAATTTCTACCCCCTCAACTAAAGAGGTAAATCATGAAAAATAAGTACAATGAAAGCAGAATAGCCCCTTCGTAACGATCTAATCGGTCAGATTTAATGATTCCCATTAGAGGAATGAGTAAAAGAGTAAAGAGAAAACTGATTGGAAAATCAATCCAAAGTAAATCTTCGTCAGAAAGAGTAATAGGCTGTATGAGGGCGGTAAAACCTAATACACTCAGAATATTGAAGATGTTTGAA
>Ga0208917_1001151_pt1 | contig 13299 bp, 14 predicted proteins | sample DEB08_DNA_10_FD_185500 | JGI IMG/M metagenome (GOLD analysis project Ga0208917, IMG submission 185500) | Aqueous microbial communities from the Delaware River and Bay under freshwater to marine salinity gradient to study organic matter... | ecosystem: Environmental > Aquatic > Marine > Coastal ...
ATAGTGGATGTGAAGAGATCACTCACCACCATGAAAAGAAAGGTGATGGGATACGCTGCGACCACCGCGACTCTGGCCATAACAAAAACAGCATTCTCGTCCGCCACCAATCAGAACTTTGTGGGAACCAACTCACCACTGGTATTGTCCACAGATAGGAATGATCACATCGAAATAGTGAAGCGATCACCATCCGAACCGTGGACAATAGTAAATGAAGTGGTCATCTTCTAAAAGATGTAGACACCGTTTTTCAGCATCACTTCACAAACCTCCCATTGGGGAAGCTGTTTTTCAACCACCGCAGAATCTTCATGCTCCTGGGTGGTAACCGATACAGTGAAAGAGGAATCATCATTAGCCATCCAAATCCAAATGTTCAGCACTTCGTTATCTGGGTCAAAATTGTCTGTGAGTTTGAGGTGATGGCTTGATCCTTCCACAAACTCAGCTGTAACATTGGGTTCCAGCTCAGGTTTTACCATTTTGAAACCCATCATATGTAGCAAATCGTTACAGATTGCTTCACAGGTGGCTTCCGGAATATTGGTAGGCTTGCAGACATCTGCCTGTACGCTATCCAATGTCATAAAATCCATGAGACGAACATCACCAATGGTGCGATCTTCTGGTTCATCATCTTTCGCTGCGTTGGCAGCAATGATTTCACATGGTAAGTCTTTCATAAAATGGGCATTTTTCCAAAACCCAGAGTATGCCACATCGATCTGTTCAATGTTAAGTAATTCTGTCATGTTACAAAAGTGTTTCTTTTATGTCTCTAAGATACACAAGATAGGACAATAAAGTGCCCTTGTTCTTGGGTAAAGACTCTGAAAGCATTTTAAGTGTGTGTTGCTGAGATGGTTCCAAATCAGTCCAGCTACCAAGGTAATCAACAAAAGCCTCTATATCACCCACACCGAGGAAGGCCAGGGGATACGTCTTCCTTGCATTCTCTTCGTGATAGGTGTGATACTCTTCATCAAGCCTCCTCATAACTTCCTTGGTCATCAGAGATACATCTTGTAAAGCATCGCGATACACAGTGTGTAGTAAAATAGCACCGGACGCACCGAATTTCACAAAATAGGTGTGGTCACCAGTGCCTTGAAGGTGAGACAAGGAAAATGTTCTATCAAAAACCAGCTTTTTGTTATTGCGGTGGGGAAGTATGGCCTCCATGGCTGCTATGGCTTCCTCAAGTAAAGCTATGGCCTCCGTCATGACCTGATGGCTTTAAAAACTGGAAACTGGAGAGATGGGTTACCATCCTCATCCTGGCTTTCCTGTTTGTATTGGACAGTTATGTTCTTTCCAAGGATCAAATCAGGATCATTTCTGAACCTAACGCGCTCATTGTCTGTGAACCCTGAACCCACATTCACCACGTTCCCCTTGAATTCGATGACAACAGACGCAAGCACATTGGTAACCTCTTTTAACCCTGTGGCTTGGTTGAGAATTCCTTTCTCACCTTCAATAACCTTTATCACCTTGAATTCAGCATCCAGGAAATCTTTGAACTTGAGAATGTCATGTGTTCTTTTACCTTTATATTCGGCATCTTTCCGGAGCATGAATCCTTCCCAACCACTCTTCCTCATATCTGCCTGTATCGAAAGGAAGTTTTCCCTTGTGTACGGCAGCTGCCTCACAACATCCATCCAATCTGGGCAATCTTGATTTGATTTGAAGATTTCGAGAAATTCATATCTGTCCGAAAGGTTCATCCCATATTCCTTTTTCTTGAAATGAGATAACGGAAGAATGTCGAACATCTTAAACCTCATCTTCCCGTATGGTATCTGGTAGTCCTTTTTTCTCCAGAGTTTTTGCATGGTGCGGAAATCTTCGAGATCGGTGTCCTGATCGTAGAAACACCCCTCACAGTCTATAACAACACCCCCAGAACTTTCATAATCTGCAAACTTTGGTAGGTTGGTCGTCAGGGAAAGGCCATAGTGCGTGTACAATGAGGTCAATGTCTTCTCAATGGGCAACTTAAAGTTGTCCATGGTTTCTATCACCAGCCCTTCTCTGGTTCGGAATTCCACCATTTCACCTGCGTCTTTGGAAAGATCGATGATTATGACCACTCTGAGTCCATCATACTTGCGCGAAAGCAACCACTCGGATTCATCTTCCACTCTCCCTGGGTCATACGGCTTCCCAAGAGCCACAGCAAAGTCAAAAATGAGACCAGGATGGACTTTGTTTAGCGTGGATTTGGCAACACCAATGTCCAGGTCGCGGTCTATGGCTTTTTTGATGAAATCCGCATATTCCTGATTGAGTTCAATGAAGCCATTGACATACGACACAGCAGCATGACCAGTGAGTCCACCATGTAACTTCCTGAAAACATCCAATATGGTATCACCCATGGCATCCATGGTATTGGCCAAATCTTCACGTTTCTCTAGAGAAGCAGACTTTATATTGAATTTGTATGTGACTTTATCAAACACATATTGGAAAAATCGTTTCACATCGACATCTGTGAGAACGTCAGCAAGGATGACTTTTTTCTCTTTGGCAGAATTGGTTCCATTGAGGCGATCGCACGCCTCTTTAGCTTTTTTGAGTATGCTCATGTGTGGTTAGTGTTCAGAAGTGATCATTGAAGTCACACACATCTCCAGGTTTGTGACTTGGGAAAAATAGGAAAATGCGGAAAGGTCTGTGTCTGATGCCTTCATGGCCCATCTGTTGTTTCTGGCTTCATAGGCATCTTGGAAGAGTATCACCTCAAGGGTGGTATGCCTGTAGGTCATAGGTGAACCTTCCACCTTTTCCCAATCTGGATGCTCATCAAGATAGCCTTCAACCAATGGCAAGTCCATGGATGCCAGGACTGCCAAATAAGAGGATGGTCTACCGACAAGCTCTGTGAACGTGGCACTGGCTATAGGTTCCAACTTGAATGCAGGACCATTGGGGTCAGTATCAACAAGGTCTTTGGCGAGTTTGTCTCCCAACACCTTAGCCTCTATACTTTTTGCCTCCAAATAGCTATCCACCATCTGGCCATCTGATGTACCGTATTTCAGGATTTTTTTAATTTCCATATGTCTTTGTATTTGATACTTGTAGAGTCTTTCTCAAAGACCATATGGATGTCAGATGTATCATGTTTCAAATTGAATCGATGTTTATTGTGCATGTTTAGAACCTTGTTCTTTACCCAGGCAATGGAGTTGTTGTTCACTTTATATTTGCCATTAAACTGGTTGATTAGAACGGAGTCCCTGGATGTTAAGGTGGTCATTCTCATGGGAACCCCCAGCATTTCACAAAACAATTCAGTCACCAAAACCGCATAAAGGAACGAGCACCAAGACGCTAGGGAAGTGTCACTTGCGGTTAAGTCAGACACCTTTTTGGATTGCACGTATTCTTTGGATTCGTGCGATACCTCACAGACAATGTATACATCATTGCCATTCGTTTCTATGTCGAAATGAGTTTTCATAGAATAATAAATACATAAAAGAATCTCATGTCAATAACCATAACAAGATTATCAACATCTGACAACATTAACGCTTTTGTGGCTTTCTGGAATGCCACGGCCACCAATATAGAAAACCATGTAAACGCACTGGAGGCATTGGTGCAGCCAGCGACCAGCAAGCTAAAGCTCACTAATGTTGCCAGCATATCCGCCAACTCAATAGAGGCAGCTGGTGCCACTTTTACAGGAGCTACCGGAAATTTGATCTCTGTTTCTCCTAGCGGGGGAGCATCAGTGTTTGTGGTGGACGTGAATGGAGCTACCACTGTTCAAAAAGTTACTGCAACTGGTGCAGGGGTTAGTAATAAAAGTGTACTCAAGACAGTTGATATTGATGAGAATGCCGTTCTAAAAGGAACTACAAGTTTCCAGGGTGTTGTTGATTTCAGCCATGCAAATGTCAAAAAGATAGACAAGCTTTCTACTGTATCTATTGTAGACGCCAACATTGGTTCTGGTGCAGCCACCCCCATCGATCTGGCAGACAAAAGCATTGTGCTGTTTGACTACGACAACTCTTCTTCTGCACTCACTGGCTCTGCAGATGTCAACCTCGACACAGGTAACCTTACGGAAGGCCAGGAGCTTACCATCTACTGTTTAAGAACGAACGCAACGGGCCAAAAGTTATATAATGGTACTTCCGGCAATGAAATCTTCGCCAAAATTGACCCAACTGCTGGGTTGACAAGCATAGCTCACACCAGCCAGCCATCATTTGCACCAACCACCTCCCCAAACACACTGTCTTTCCTCAGGGTAAGATGGACCGATATTGGATCAGGAACCATGAGACTGTTAGTGTTGGATTCTAAGCTTGTCGATAATGTTGGATAATAAATGGATTTTAACCTTAAAATAGACCCTCAGTATATTGTGCTCGTCATATTAGTGACGGAAACCATAATCAAATACTTTGGTTCTAAGATTAAGGACAAATCCTGGGTTGCACTTGCGGTGGCAACAGCAGTGGGTGTGATCAATTTTCTAATAAACTGGTCATCGCTAGAGGGAGCGGACCAGAAATACGACTTCGTTTATTCTCTCATCATAAACTACACTGTTGCCACATCATTCTATGAGTTGATACTCAAAAAGGTGAAGAAGATAATAGGTGCAAAATTGGGAGGTGATCAAACACCACCTACACCAACAGAAGAACATATTGAGGATGTTCATCAGGAGATTGGGGTTGGTAACAACCAACAACAATTCGACACAGAGAATCAAGATGCTATGTTCGACGCTTACAAAGCTGAGATGGAAAATACGGCAGAAAACAAATCTATAAAAGATGCTCGATCAATTATTAACAAATATATTAAGGGAAACAAATAACACAGCCACGGCTTTGGATGCGATCGGAAAGGCAATAGCTGGTTCCGATCAAACCATTTCTTTAAAACTGGTTGATGCTGCAGGTAATGAGACCGAGTATGAAATACCCTCTATGGGGTACCTTCTTCATAAACTCGAAAAGATGGAAGCGGATGTCAAAGCCATCTCTTCTGGTGATGAGAGGACTGTGTTTGTGAGAAATTCGGATGGTACGTACAGGAGGATAGTCAAGCAATCCGTTCCTCATGAACCCACTGTACCAAGCAATATCTCCATACCATCCAACTTCACATTCAAGTCCAACAAGCAAGTCTATGACAACCTTGTTGACCCTTTAATGGCCGTGAGCGTTGATATGGGTTCTGCGGTCACGGATTCGACTAGACGTTTCCTGGTGAAGAAGATAACCGTAGATGCACAGACACAGGCTGATAAAGATGTTTTTGCATCCATATTCAACGGCAGAAACGACATAGACCATAACACTGTATACGACAGCATGAAAGCTTCTTCATTGGATTATTACGAATCCGTGGAAGAAATGCAGCTGGAATTGAAGGTGTTGGATGGTAGTGGCAACTTTTCTGTAACATCCATATCAGAAGTAAAGACCACCGAGCAGCTTGGGGGTGAGACAATACAGGTTTCCACCTATTTTTACACATTGGACACCCTGGATTATGAAGACAACATATCCAAAGGTAGCTTCAAGAGCCTGAAAGTGGGAGACAACCTCATGGTAAACTCCAGCACCAATAGCACAAGATACGAAATCCTCACAGTGAACTCCAGCACCAATCAAATAAGTGTAAAGAGGACTGAGGGATTTGACGTTATAGGAAAAGGCACTGATGTTCTGGCCTATTCTGGGAAGTTTGTTCAAAACACAAGACTGAACATACCCATAGGATATGATGAAAGAGCGGTGTTCTTCTTCAAATCCATAGACGAGGGATACGGGCACGCGTCTGGTAGCTGGTCAGCTGGTATGGGAATCTACAGTAACGAGCTAGTCATGCCTACCTCTGGAGGCACAATAAGCATGGCTTCCTTCTACAAAGATTACGTATCGGATGTTGGTAGGATTGTAAGGGAAATAGCAGATGAAAGGAAGGTGCCTCTGGAGCAAGCCACTACACCAGATGTGGTGACACTGAATGTGAACGATTTCAAAGTTCTGGAGGTAAACTCCCATAAAAGAGATAACTCCATAACCAACAACATACTTAAAAAGAACAAAGAAAAAGTGTCCATCAAATCGCAGTTGACATCTGTGGACAGGGACATAAAGATAAAAAAGCAGGAAATAGCCACAAAGGTTTTTAGAAATTCCAGCGAAAAGGTCATAGAGGAAAACAACCTCAAAACTCTGAGACGTAAGAGAGAAGACCTTGCCATACGCCAGGAATCCATAGTGGAAGAAATGACTGCGGATTTGACTGGTGCCAGAACCTACACACCAAAATACAGGGTTAGAGGATTCTGGCCAATACCATCAACAAAATACTTAGACGAGGTTAATGAGATAGGGCCGCAGGATGTCATAGGCTTCATCATCCAGTACAGATACCTCAGCGAATCGGGAGAACCGGAACCAGTACAAAACCTGCAGTACACTGAATCAGGAGAGACAAAAAATGGGAGCTTCACAAGATGGACTGAACTGAGGTCTCCCATCAGGAAAAAGGTGGTTGATTCCCAGGGACAGCTCATATGGAAGACTGAAAAACCCCAGGATGGTGATACCATCAACATCAATCAAATAGACATACCCATCACAAAGGGGGAACAGGTGGAGATAAGGGTAAAATCGATATCAGAAGTGGGGTATCCTTTGAACCCACTGGAATCCGCTTGGTCAGAACCAGTGACAATCTCATTCCCAGAAGACCTCGATGAAACGAATCCTATCGCTGACATTGAAAAAGTGCAGCAAGAAGATTCTCTTAACCAGAAATTCAAAAAAGAACTGGTTGCCATGGGATTGGATGGTCACACAGATGATTCCGTGCAGGTGGGGGATTTGCTCTTCACACACCAAGCTGAAACCATAGCCACAAGTGAAAAGACACCTGAGAACAGGCCAAAATCTGTAAACGATCTACTCATAGAGCACAAAGCCAAGATAGCTGCGCTGGAAGCCCTCATATCTGGGGCATCCGGTGAAATGGAAATAACTATCCTGGACGATGCAGGCAATGAGATACAAAAAGTTACCAACTCACAGACCGTAAAGCTTTTTGCTGGATACTATGTTGATGAGATAGCCAACGCTTCCGTCAAAAAAGGTGAAATAGTAAACAAGCTATACTACATACAAATAAGCAACCTATCGGATGCGGACCTTGAGTTATTGAGTTACGTTCCTGGGTCATACCTGGAGGCAGTTCCTGACAACACCTACACTGGATTCGTCATAGACCAAAACCAGTTCAACAACTACCGCCAATACTGGAAAGTTCCGGCTTCTCTGAGAAAGTACATAAACAACCAGGAGCTGTTTAACCACCACAACGATAACACTGACCCCTTCATAAACACTCCCATCTTTGCTTCCCGCCAAAGCAAAGGGCAATTCGTTTATTCAAGATACACTGACATATCACTAAATACCCCGCTATACGGGAAGCCAGCTTCGGTCACAGACGAGGCTTTTCTGCCCATACAAACTGGTAGCATTCCAACAGCGTATGTGTGGAACTACCTGGGAGCTGCCGCTGGAAATGGTAACCTTACAGAGTTCTGTGTTCATATAGAACACCCAGACATACAGGCTGGTACCGATCTTATAACCAACCTTTCCACTCTGTTTGCGGCTAACGGTGGATTACCAAACACGAACCTAGGTGGTAGTACGGTCTATTACCCATACTTCATGCACAGTGCCTATTTCAACCTGCAGGAAAATGAAACAAATGGATTAATACAGTTGGAATATGTTCAACACCAAAAATCAGGTGGTGTGCCAACGCTTGCAGAATTTCCCAGAAAGCTGCACTTCGCAGAAAATGATAAGTATCTGATAGGTTCCAACACATGCGGCTCTTATCTTAGTATATTGCCGGAAGACCACGATTTGATATCAATCGATGGTACGCTTTACAACAACACGGAAGTGGTGAAGAAAAACGCCAACATAAGAATTCCGGTTTTATTCTCCTACAGAATGACAGATTATGATGGTTCCGGCTCTTCTGGAGATGGCGTCATAGGCGGTCATGGGTCATCTGCAACCAACCTCAGATATAGAAAAAGGATAGGCATAGACATCCAGCAATTTGATAAGAGGTTGTTCTCATTTGATATAGAGGTGTTTGCGCAGTACAAGAAAGAAGGAACGCTAGGAATATGAGTCGATTATTGACATACCAGGAGTTTTTAAATGAGGCACGTGGTCGAATCATAAACATCAATCCCAGACCTGCGCCTGCTGAGGTTTCTGCTGCCATACGCAATAGAAACCTCATTGGCATATACTACCAGGACATGGTTGACGATGAATCCAAGGAAGTGATGCCTGGATTCAGACTTATAGAGCCTTATTGCTTTGGGTACGGATATGTCTCAAAGGCAGGAGTGGTGCACAGAGATAGGGCTTATTTGAGGGCATATGTGATCATGGACACCAAGAAAGACGATAGGGAGTACTCAATAAAGAGAAAATCAAAATCGAAAAGCAGGAGAGTTCCGCATTGGAGGTTGTTCAGGTTAGACAGGATAGAGACTTGGCATAACACCAGGAAACGATTCCACAAACCCAGAGACGATTATAACCCTTACGACAAGGGAATCCATGACATCATCACCTCTCTAAAACCATCAGACTTCCCAAAAAGATATGCCAGTCTAATAGACATGGAAGATGGAAGAGAATAAAAATTGGAAGGTGTACGACATGAGCAAAAAATCAGATGCCAAGGATGCTATGTATGCTATGGATGACATAGTTGCAGACATAGAAAACCAAATGACTGGTCTGGACGATCCTACCAAGATAGATGAGGCCAGGGAGCAGGAACTTGCGGCGCTGCAGGAAATGCAAGATGCGTTCACTGAGGAATATGAGAAAGCAGAAGAAGAAGCACTATCCAGCTCTAAGGCATTGGTGGAAGGTCTTTACGACCTCATGCTGGAGGGGGATGTCACAGACGATGACCTCATCAATTCCAAGATACAGCTTGATGCCATGTCTTTGTCCAACATTGTGTTCCAAACTGGTATATCAAAAAGGGCCATATTCAAGCTTGCTATGCAAATAGAAGTGGGTGAACCACATCCTAGGCACTTTGAAGTGCTAGGTCAGTTGCAGAGAGTTTTATTGGACACTTCCAAATACCAGTCTGATTACATCAAGGACATAATGGGTGGGCTGGAGATGATAAGAGAGGTAAGGTCAAATAGACCAGATCAGGTGCAAACGGAAACAATGAAGGCAGATGGGGTGTCTGTGATAACCAGTGATAGGGCAGCATTGATGAGACAAATAAAAAGTCTGGAACTAGGCGTGGTCAACATACCCAAAATCAAGTCAAACAACCCACTGCTGAATGAAGATGGGACTGGGGAAGATTCACAGCCTAGGAACCTGCAGCAGATGATGGGAGAAAAAGATGGTGAGTCTCCAGAATTTGAAACAGAAGAATTTGAATAATTATAGAAATACATAAAGTAAACATTCTATAACAAAAGATTATTCACATGAAAACTTACGATAAACAAGAGACTATCAAATATCTAAACGCTAATAGCGTGGCAGATCAGGAACTCACAGCAGATGATGTGACAGATGAGGTGGTGGACATGTTTAATGATCTCCTTGGTAAATTCATAGAAAAACACCCCGAATTCGACCTGGACTCTGATGATTACAATGGAGAGGTGGACGATAAGTTCATGGATGAAGTCATTGGTAAAATCGGCAAAAAGATAGGGGTTGGACTCCTAGGTGAGGCTTTCCATGTGCATATCAAGCCAAAGAGAAAGAAAGTATCAGCATCGAAGAAGGGTGAAGAAGAGGGAGTGGTGGCAGAACTCGCAAGAATTCCAAAATTTAAAAATTTTACTTGATATTGTGACACGAAAGCCAGTGAGGCCAAACGAAGAGGCGGTAAAGGCAGTTATGCTGTTCTTTACCGCCTTTTTTGTATTAAGCCTGTCCCCAAAATCACAAACCTTGCTCTTAGATTTTGAAAATGGGCAACGGACAGTTTATAACAACTGTTCAAGTACCATGATGACATACTCCTCAAGTACGAACCCTTTGTCCGGCAGCATTAGTCTGAGAACCTTCTGGATGGCCAGGAACAATGCTGGTCCTATGTTGGACACACCTGAATTTTATGCAGATGGTGACATCTATGTAACCACCAAAGCTGTATCCACACACCACGATCCCCATATGTGGGTGTATTCCATAAACCCAGGCTTGGGCAATCACAACTTAGTGGGGGGTGTGCAATACACAGACACTTTTCCCAGAACAGACACATTTAGAGTGTATTCTAGAGAATTCATAAGAATCTACTGGGTAACGAACACTGCCAGTGTTCAACCAGTTCCACTCTGGGATCAAATAGTGGTGGATGACATCATAAGCCATACACCAAACGCTTGTTCCCCACTCAACATACACCCAGATACAATAGAACACGAAGAAACATTCATAGAAAAGAATGATGAATGCGTGTACATTTACTATTCCATAGGCGGCAAGTTGGTTGGTGAAAGAGATGACTACATAACTCAACCCCCTGGGATGTACGTAAAAAGGTGTACATTGACAGGCACCAGGAACATAGTAGTAAAACTAGAATGACAGTAAAACAGCCTAAGGCTAAAAAGAAAAAGGAAAAGAAAAATCTAAGTAAAACAAAGGTGATACCGAAAGATGGGAAATAAGATGGTTCCCATCTATTCACTTATATAAAATAAAAAGTGGGTTTACCTTCGGAAGACACTTTAATGCATCTGAAAGATTTCAGGAACTTGGGTGCTATGAAATATGCCACTGAGAAGTGGTATTCTGAGAACTATCTTTCTCCTGCCTCCCCCACCGAAACCATTGAGCAACCACCTCTGAGATGGGGACAAATATATACATTCGGATATGACCCCAAGTGGAAAGGGAAGCTGTCATTCTACGATAACGGCCCCATCATACTAGCTTTGGGTAGAAAAAAAGATTCCAACCCACCATTGGAGTTGGGATTGAATTTGGCTTTCATACCACCCAAGGTGCGTATAGCCATCCTGGACAAAGTGTACACCACATACATAGACCAGTATGATAGGCAAAATATACTCAGAGAAGCACAAAAAATAGACACATCTGAACCAGTGCCAATAGGCTATTATATAGCAAAGGAAATACTTCTCGGTTCTGGATTTGAATTCGCACTCAGGAGCTACCTATTAGACCATACCATGTCGCCGTTCAGGCTTATACAGCAGGCAGAATGGTGGAGAACTGGTCTATTTTCCAGCAAGTTTATAGTTAAACAAAATAAATGGTGGATATACTACAGATACAAACTAAGTTCCAATCCATCATATAGAATAGGTACAAAGGAAACACCTTTAAAGCTATAAATAAAAGAAACATAGTCAAATAATGGCAGACGACAGAAGTACCACCAAGAGATTCATCGACAGGTTAGCCGACATCACAGGGTTCGGGGTGGATGCATATAAACAAATAGACAAATATTCACACACCGTATCCAGATCAACTAATAAAAGGTCTCCATTTAAAGGTTCAAGCAGGCTTTCCCAGGGGGCAGTAACAGAAGAGGAATTCTTCTTAACAAACATAGCTGCTTCTGGTGGTGATAACCTCATGCAGGCTGCAAGCTCTGTGGACTTTCTGAGCAGAAGAAGGATATTGAGAGATGCATCCACAGCACCGGAAATTGAGGAAAAACTGGAGACCATATGTGATGAAGCAATAGTGTATGATGACAACCAGTTCTTTTGTGATGTTAAAGTGGGGGGAAATCTAACAGAAGAAATAAACAAGAAGATATCGGAAGAGTTCAAAGTTCTGTACACGAAATTCAATTTTCATCACAATAACAGGGCATGGAAGTTGTTGTATAAGTGGCTAATAGAGGGCATATGTGCCTTTGAAGTCATATACGAGTGGGAAACGTCCGATGATGGTGTTTACCCCAAGAAAGTTATAGCACTCAAGGAGATAGACGTGGCCAGCCTGGAACCAAGGTTGGAAGAAGTGATGGTGGACGGTGAGAGAACCAAAAAACTGGTGTGGATTCAGAAAAACGTTACCAATCCATATTCCAACAAAGGAAAAGGTGAGAGAAAGCTAGATGACCAGCAGATCATCATTATCAACTATAACCAACTATTAGATTCAGAGAAGAACATATCTTATGTGGAAAGACTCATGAGGTCTTTTAACCTTATGAGGGTTATGGAAACAACTGGTGTTGGATGGCATATAACGAACGCACAGCACCAGATGAAAATGATCATACCAGTGGGTTCCAAATCGACAGCCAAAGCAAAGATGGCATTGGCAACTGTCATGAACGAGCACAAAGAGCAGATATGGATTTCGGATGAGGGGCAAGTTCAAACCAATGGTGATCGCAAGCTGACATTCTCAAAGCAAATCATCCTGCCGAGTAAACAAGGACAAGAGCCAAAGATAGAATCCATAAGAAAAGATGGTCCAAATTTGGCAAATATGGAAGGAGCAAAATACTTCCAGGCTAAGCTCAATAAGGTGAGTAAAATACCAGTCTCTAGGATGGAGACGCAAGGAAACGGTAGATTGACTCTATTTGGTGCAGATGGTTTGAACAATGATGAAATACGATTTAAGAACTTCATAACCAGACTACAGACAGAGTTCTCAAAAATCATAACGAAACCACTCTATATACAATGTGTGCTTGAGGGGATAATAGACAAAGAAGACGAACAGGCCAGGACAAACATTGGTGTGAAATACAACACCAACATGCTATTCGAAGAGGCAAAACGCATGGAGATAATGAAGAAAAAAGTCAGTTTCATCAACGACATGAAAAATCTCCAGAATGACAATAGGGAGTCATTCTTCTCGCTGGATTACCTCATCAAAAAATACATGGGGTTGAGCGAGGAAGACTTGGAGGAAAATGCTGCAATGAAAGCAGGAAAAGAAGAGTTGGAAGATTAATTCTCTATGAAAAACGCATCCCTGGCATCTGGTATGTCTGCTTTAATGCTAAACTTAAACCCACCGGAGTTCCTATCATAATAGTAGTCACCTATGTCCGTAGTGTGGGAGTCCATGCCTAGTATAGAATAGGGGTCAAATTCCACACCATTTATCCACAAAAAAGAATGGAGATTCTTAGGCATGAGAGTGGAACTGATCTTTGGTTCACCATTCACCATGTTTACATCATGCTTTATGTAAACGTTGTAGAAGTATTCAT
>Ga0208917_1001153_pt1 | contig 13290 bp, 10 predicted proteins | sample DEB08_DNA_10_FD_185500 | JGI IMG/M metagenome (GOLD analysis project Ga0208917, IMG submission 185500) | Aqueous microbial communities from the Delaware River and Bay under freshwater to marine salinity gradient to study organic matter... | ecosystem: Environmental > Aquatic > Marine > Coastal ...
AATTAAAAATAAATAAATCACACCGGACAGCCCTAAGAACAGAGGAGCATCGTTGACGCTTAACAGTAGTACTGTGCCAATACCTGCACCAATAGCTCCGGAAATTGCAAATTGAGTAACAAATTTTCTTGAAGTGATGTGTGCTTTATATCTTAAGGCTTGCCATAGATTAGTGATTAAATTCGGGATTACCATAGTCGTGACGGCGGTCTGCATATCGAAAAATATTGCCAGGATGGGAACTACCACAACAGGGGCTCCAACGCCTGCTATTCCTTTTAATGCACCTCCAAACAGAAATGCTAAAGCGATCCATGAAAAATCCGTAAAGTTCATTGAAAAAATATTCCTGGGTTGTCGTAATCTATAAAAACGTCACATAAATCCCAAGTAGCTTGCAATCCACACTTGAATGTCGTGTTTGTAAATTTGTAGAGCGGATAAGATGTCGTTATTGGGCGTAGCACTTTCATTAAGTTTTTGTAAAGATCAACGTGATAACCTTGCTGGTCGTGATCGTCCTGTATTAAGGCTAAGTGCCAGCAATAAATCTTATAAATAAGTTGAGAAATAAATCCACGAACTTATCGAAAGCAATTCGTTTGGTATATTTCGCTCAATGATGTCGAACGCATCAGGCTAAACATATTGGGCCAACATGGTACCTTCAGTCCCCAAATAATTAAAGAGAGCGATTTGAACGGCTAAGTAATTATTTTCATATCTGTACGTAAAGACGACAAGTTTGTGATACAGGGCGTAGATTTTCATAAAGAACTAGGCAATAAATGGGGTATAATTTATAACCTGGGTACTTACATGCGCGTAATCATAACTTTTTGATGTTAAGCTTAAAAACGAAGTGAATACCAGTTTTGCAGGTGCATTCGCTTAATCTACTTAATAGGAAAGCTGAAATAATTAACTTCACTGAGAAATCTTTCGTATGGGACAAATAAATCATAAACTGATGCCCAGTGACCTAATAGGTTTTAAGGTAAGAAAACTGCATAATCTTTTGGGCAAGCAATGGATTCAATTAAGTAACCAATATGATCTCCGTTTAAGCCCAGTGCAGGCGGGTATACTTGTTTTTATAGATGAACATACCGGGCTAACTCAAAAAAGCTTAGCCGGATTACTAGGAGTCGATGCGTCTACCCTGTCACAAGCCCTGCAGCCGTTACTCGATAGAAGTTTGATACAAAAAAAATCTGACCCTGTTGATAGGCGTAAATTACAAATGGTTCTTTCAAATGATGGGCAGCATATGATTGAGGTTATCGAAAAGGTTTTTGCTGAACGACAAAAAAAACATTTACCGGGTAATCTTACTCCGAATGAGTTACAGACACTTCATGTGCTGCTTGACAAGATGATCAATTAATAGCCGTCAGCTATCTTTCGTGATTTTCTTTTCAAGTGAACGATTTGTGACCCAAAAATACATTGCTGCAGTGACAAAGATACCAATGAAGTTGAGCGTGTAACTGTTGTTAATTGCTTCGTGGGGAAAAAAGGTCGCGGCTCCGGCAAAAGTAAGTATCATCCGTTCGCTCAAATTTAATTTTCGGCGGAAAAAACCTGTTAGTGCCACGGAAACAACCACAACACCCATAGCAGTCAATGTGATACTGGTAATCATATCAAATACTGTTCCACGCAAAAGCAGACTTGGCGAGTAAACGAATAGAAATGGCACAATATACGCAGGCCAACCAAATCTCATCGCTTCCAGCCCGGTATGCATTGGTCGGGCGCCTGCGACTCCGGCGGCTGCAAACGCTGCGATAGCAACGGGTGGCGTTATCATCGACATCATTCCAAAATAGAGCACGTATAAATGCGCAGCTATCCGATCAACACCTAATTCAATTAAAGCTGGTGCAACCAAAGTTGCTAGTAAGACATATACACCCAGAGTAGGGAGCCCCATGCCAAGAACAATGCAGACAATCGCAGACATTAAAAGTAATGTTATCTTGCTGCCTCCACCCAATTGAACAAGGGCATAGGATAAATTGAAGCTAAGGCCAGTCATGTTTAGTACACCAATTACCATTCCTGCAGCAGCACAAATTAATATTAGATCAATTGAAGTATTTCCAGCGCGAGCTAAAGCAAACCAAATCTGCTGCAAGCGAAAACGCCGACCTTGATAGCCAAATATGGTCGCAGTTAGAAGTACGGTTGCGGTAGCTGCTAGCGCCGACTTTGCCGGCTGCCAGTTCAGATAGAAAAGTGTAAGTATTAAAACTACGAACGCTAACGGAAAGTGTAGCCCTGTAATAACCTCTCTTCCACGTGGACGCTCAGATTGAGGCACAGCTGCAATATTGTGCCGAACCGCCTCCAGATCTGCCTGAATGAAAAGTGCAGCATAATAAAGAATTCCTGGAACAAGGGCGGCGAGAGCAACGGTGGAATATGGTGTATAAAGAAACTCTGCCATAAGGAAAGCAGAAGCGCCCATCACTGGTGGTAAGAGCTGGCCGCCCGTTGATGCGACGGCTTCAATCGCTGCAGCACGGTGGGCTGGATATCCCGTTCGTTTGATCATGGGAATTGTCACAACGCCAGTGGACATCACGTTGGCAACTGCGCTGCCAGAAATAGAACCAAATATTGCAGAAGCAATAACGGCAATCTTCATGGCACCACCACGTAAGTTGCCCATCAGAATTAGAGCGGTATCCGTGAAAAATTTTGCCCCTCCAGATTTATTTAAAACTACACCAAAAAGTATAAAGCCGATCACCACAGTTGAAGCTATCTGAAGTGGAACACCTAATACCCCGTTTACGTCAAAAGTAAGATAAGAAGCTACCTTTTCCCAATCCTGTGAACGTCCCATTAGGCGGCCGGGTACATTGTTGCCCCAAAAAGCGTATGCAATAAATAATAAGACAACTATAACCAGCGTTTGTCCGACAGCTCTTCTAAGCGCTTCAAGAATGAGAGGGAGTATCAAAGCTCCGATTATCACCGCTTCAGTTGGCCGTAAGAGTACAAGGTCCACTAAAGCGGGATACCGAAGTGACATTGCAATTCCCAGGGCGAAAGCCAAAAAAGCTGCAGCTAAGTCGTACCATGCAGGTAATCCGTTGTTTGCTTGGGAACGAATATTTTTGGTAAGGTAAGTGATACAAACAGCAAGACCTAAGACTAACGATAAGAACTGAGCCGGGTAAAAAGATACACCAGCATGGCGTGGCATATCTAGTGACCACGCCGCCGCCAAGACTACGATCAATACGGAGAGAAAGTTAGTAAAAAATATGACCCGTCCCCCTGTTTCGGGGGACGGATTTTCACTATTTTCGATGCTCAATGTCAACTTTTATCTCACAATTTTGGAGATTCATTCTTTCCAAATTCCAACGTCTTTGTAGAATTTTATGGCACCTGGATGGTAAGGAACGCCTCCGTTATCGCCTACCATATTTTCTGGTTTGAACAGACGAAATGGCGGTAGTAATTCCCCCAGTTTAGCTGCGTTTTCATACATTGCTTTGGCAACGGCATACGCTGCTTCATCAGACATATTTTCACCTGCGGCAATAGCCTGAGGATAGGTTAACATCCAGGTGGGTTCAAAAACGCCAGGGCCCGCCGCGGGTCCGGGTTCCACTAGAGATAGATATCCAACTGGCCAATGTTCCTGAATCTTTGATTCAGTACTATCATCTTTTACAATTTTTAATGCCCGAATGCCTCCGACTGCGGCATCTGCTTCGCGAACTTTGCCTGCACCAAGTGCAAACATGAACGCATCAGAGGATCCGGACATAAATGCGTTTGCGCCACCCACAACGCTTGGGACTTGAACCGGCAGAATATCTTTTTCAGTCATTCCTGCTGTAGCATACATGGCTGCGTTTTGTGGGTTGATAGTCTTTTGCGCGGTGTAGCCGGCGGTCATCCGCTTACCTTTGAGATCTGAAACGTTGTACATGTCGCTGTCTGCACGGACAAACATTGTGACTCTTAAGGGATAGTGCAGTGCAAGTAAGCGGAGGCCTGGGTTGGCTCGTCCGGAAAACCAGGCTTCGCCTTTGTAAGCGTAGCTCAATTCTTGTAGATTTACTGGACCCATATCGAACTCGCCAGTTCCTATCAAGGGGAGGTATTGGTTTGGACTTGTAGCTGGTTGAACGGTCGCGTTTACTTCGTTTTCATTCAAAACTTTTGCGATAACCGTTCCAATAGAATGATAAATTGCCCCTGGATTAGATGTTGCAATAGAAATTTGCTGCGCAGTAGCTGTTGTGGCACCAATCACTAGTACGCCCGTCGCAAAAAGTGATTTCAATAACTTCATGGTTTACTCCCTTATTATTTTTTTGTTTGGTACCAAAACTATTATCTATGTTATAATTCAGTTCAACAGAAATTTAATATAGGGATTGTTGATGAACCTTGATTGTAGTCCGCTGGATACTGCTGCCGCAAAGCTGCTGTTGCAGCTAAAAAATAGCGGTGTCGATTATGTTCTTGCCAATTCAGGTACAGATTTCCCACCCTTAATTGAGGTATTCAGCTTAGCTTCAGAAAAGCACCGATTGCCAACACCGTTAGCTATTTTTCATGAAAGTGTCGCAATCGGTATGGCGCATGGCTATTACCTTGCGTCTGGTAAGATGGCTGCAGTCATTGTGCATGTGAATGTTGGACTTGCCAATTGCACGATGGGACTGATTAATGCTGCAAAATCACAGATCCCTCTTTTATTAATGTCGGGACGCACTCCGGCAACAGAGACTAGCCGATTGGGTAGTCGCGTCACTCCAATCCATTGGGGACAAGAGATGTATGATCAAGCTTCAATAGTGCGTGAAAACGTAAAATGGGAATATGAACTGCGTTTCCCTGAACAGGCGGAAACGGCTATTGCGCGGGCATCAGCGATTGCGCAAAGCCCACCCCATGGGCCCGTTTACCTCAGTCTTCCGAGAGAGGTATTAGCAGAGCCAGCTACACTATCTCTGCCTGTACCAGTTACGGCGAGCGCAACCTTGGGGCTTCCTCATTTAGATCAACTTGAAAAAGCCGCTGAGATGCTTGCATTTGCGAAGGATCCCATCATCGTGCTCCAACGAAGTGTTCCGAAGGGTAACTTACCAGAATTGGTAAAATTCGCGGAAGATTATTCCATTCCCGTCGTAGAATTCTGGACCACAGCAAATGTTATGCCGACAACGCATGAAATGCATGCTGGTTTTGATCCAGGACCGATAGTGGCGGAGTCTGACTTGGTGGTTTGTCTGGGTACCTCAGTGCCTTGGGCTCCTATTGATCTGGTTAAAGCAAATACAAAAGTAATAGCAATGGGAGCCGATCCACTAGACTCAAGTACGCCTTACAGAAGCTTTCGATGTGATTTGGCATTGCAATCAGATCTTGGATTCGGCCTTACAGCGCTGTCAAAGTTGTTAAAGTGTCGTAAGAGTACAATGAACATTGAGGAAAGACGTGCGAAACAGTCAGCGCGTCGTGAAAAAACAATAAAGCAAGCCGATCTGGCTATCACAGCGGGTCAGACTAAGTCAATTAATCATGCCTATGCCAGCAGAGTTTTATCTGAGGAGGCTGGTTCAGATGCAATATTTTTTTCTGAACTTGGTGTAATCGGTTCCGCGATGTTTCTTACAAAGTCGGGGCAACTTTACGGGACCCCACATTCAGGTGGACTTGGATGGGGCGTACCAGCTGCACTTGGCGCTAAATTGGGGAGCCCAGAGAAAACGGTGATAGCTACGGTCGGTGACGGTTCTTATATGTTTGCAAACCCAACTGCTTGCCACCAAGTCTCCGTAACCCACGACTTACCCATTTTAACGGTTGTATTTAATAATGGACGTTGGCAGGCAGTACAGCGTGCCACACTTGGAATGTATCCTGATGGAAATGCAGCAGCTTCCAACGTGATGCCACTGACGCAACTAGGACCCTCGCCGGATTATACTATGATTGCTGCTGCACACGGCGCCTTTGCAGAGAAGGTTAAAGATCCAATCCACCTTCGATCAGCTGTTCAAAGAGCATTAAAGGCCGTAAGGGTCGACCGCAGGCAAGCTCTTCTTGAAATTTGCATTTCTTGAACTTTGATCATTTTATGCCGCAAAGAGTATCTAAGATTACATCAGGATTAGATGGCTCTTCCTTGCCTCTCCAGGCCACATGTTGATCAGGACGAACCAAGTATAGCGGGAAGTCATGGAGGTCTGACCTGGGTAGGTCGACTACTGTAAGCGGAATATCTCTCTTAGAAGCAGCGTGTATTATCCGGTTACCCATCGCGTGTGTCGTTCTTACTAGAGAGTAGCCTTGTCCTAACTGATCATAAAGAGAACTTCCATCTGGCATTATTACATGAGCCATTCTACATCCAGGCACTGTTGATGGAGTATATTCGCTCATGGAATATGACGGCGGAGTTGCATCGTCATACGCGATAATTGGGGAATTATCGTAATAGTAACCATAGTTTAGGCCAGCACAACAATATTGTGGGGTATTTAGGTCTCGCGTATTTCGTCCGAACCAACTACGTGCGCTTATCCCCTCTGGGGTATCTTCTTCGATCTCTTCAGGAATAGCTTCCCGATTACGGATCATTTTTTCGGCAGTTTCCATCGCAAAGTGTGACACCTGATGCGTAATTGGTAGCCGTTCCGCTGCATAAGCATTCAAAATTCCCTCGTATGCCCAGCCTTTAAGCTTTGCATCGAGGATCCAGGAAAGCCCGGTCACATCAGCAATTCCTGCATTCATGCCATATCCTGCCATGGGCACCCAGATATGGGCAGCGTCCCCAGCCAAGAAAATTCTGCCATTGGCAATTTTGTTGGAAACTAGTCGTCTGCCAACCCAGTCTTCATTTGCCAAAAGTTGATAATCAAAATTTTTGTCGACTCCTAAAATTATACGCAGGTTTTCATCACGATCCAGGGTATTAAACTCTTCATCTGGGTGCAGATAATTATGAACCAAAAACTTATCGTTATTATCTATTGTATATAATGTTCCCGAGCGACGGGGGTTCAGATTAAGTACACACCAACAAGGAGCAGCATGCATCATCTTAGTCAAGCCAGGTGCATGGATATAAGATGATTGAACTCGTTGAACTACCGCGTCGCCTTCAAATTGTGCGCCTATCGCTTTACGAACCAATGAACCAGCACCATCACAGCCAATCAAGTATTTGCATGTTATACAGGAAATTGAGCCATCAGAAGATTGCACGTCGACTAAAACTTTTTCTCCGACATCATTTATGTTTACAGCCTTTCGATCGAATTGGAGCCTTAAATCATAGATCTCTCCAGCGACCTCCTGAAGAATTGGTTCTAAGAAAATCTGGTTCATTCGATGTGGTGGCTCGACGGTTGGCCACCATCCATCAGGTCCCAATTCTCCCACAGTGCGACCATGTCGACTTGGAATTTTGATCCGCCCAATTTCCGGCCCCGTTGTAGTTGTGCGGATCGAAACGTCGTGTGGAAAATGATCATCGAAACCGCCTTGGCGTACTCTATCCGAAAAGCCAAGACGACGAAAAATTTCCATTGAACGAGAAGATATGTGATTACAGCGCACGGTTAACGACTCAAATTTAGTTCTTTGGTCTACTACAATCACATCGACGCCCCTTCGGGCTAAATCTATAGCACCAATCAAACCTACAGGGCCCGCACCAACGATTAGAACTTCACATTCTAGGTCGTTTGAGTTCATTTTCTGTCTCTTATCTATAGAAGTTACTTGTAATTAGTTTGCATACAAAACTAATCTACGGCAAGCACTTAAAGTGTATACGGCGAGGCAACAAGATGAATAAACATTATCAAACGGACGTCATTATCGTTGGCGGAGGCCCGGTGGGTATAGGCCTTGCAATTGATTTAGCGATGAGCGGTGTTTCCAGCATTATCATTGAGCGTCATCAAAATATTCAGCGGATTCCAAAAGGTCAAAATTTGACCCCCCGAACTGGAGAACATTTTCGCCGTTGGGGTGTCACAGACGCAATCCGTGCCGCTTCACCTATTCCACGAACGTACGGGAGCGGCGGAATAGCGAGTTATGCGACCTTTCTATCGCACTACAATTATGAATGGTTTAATCGAGCTAAGATCGTAAATTATTATGCTGCTACAAACGAGCGATTGCCGCAATATGAAACAGAGAGTGTGTTGCGCGCTCGAGCTTCCGAATTTGACATTATCACACTTTTGACGGGCTGGAGTTTTAGATCATTTAATGAAGATGAAAGCGGGGTTGTCGTTGAAATAGTAGAGACCCATGGCGAGGCAACCCGTAGTTTATATGCCAGCTACCTTGTAGGTTGTGATGGAGCGCGATCACTTGTTCGAGAGGCTGCAGGTATTACTCAGTCTATTGACCCTCATGATCGATTAATGGCGCTACTCGTGTTTCGTTCACAGCAACTAGATGAAAAGCTATCAATTTATGGTGAAAAAACGATCTTCAATGCCATAAATCCAGATATGAGCGGCTATTGGCAATTCCTTGGTCGCGTAGATCTTGAGTGCAATTGGTTCTTTCACGCCCCTGTCCCTAAGGGTACCACTCGCGATAATTTTGATTTTCATGCATTTTTAGAAAACGCAGTTGGTGAGCCGATTGATGTCGATTTTGAATATGTAGGGTTTTGGGAGTTGAGGCTCAGCCTCGCTGATCACTATGGTAAAGGACGGTTATATATAGCCGGGGACGCTGCTCATTCTCATCCGCCCTACGGAGGCTACGGAGTGAATACCGGCTTCGAGGATGCTCGGAACTTGTCCTGGAAACTCGTCGCTAGGCTTCAAGGATGGGGAGGTGAACGCTTATTAGAAAGTTACACAACCGAACGCCGCCCAGTATTTGCATCGACGCGGGATGATTTTATTTTGAAATCCATACTTGAGGATAGAGAATTTATTGAACAATTTGATCCGAAAGTTGACATTGGGAGGTTTGAGACCGCATGGGAAGCGCGCGCTTCTGCCGACGATAGTTTGGTTACGCAATATCTGCCGAATTATGCTGGTTCACATATCATTTGCAACGCAGTAGATGCGCGGTCTGGAGCAGTTGGTATGCACAGTTTCGAGGCGCGAGCAGGTTACCATCTTTCGCCAGCTCGACTTGGTAATGGTTCTGAAGTCTGGGATGAGCTTGGCGCAGGTTTCACTCTCTTAAGCTTCAGAAAAAATCAGGCACTAGTCGAGTCTTTTCTGGCCTCTGCTAGTGCGCTTGGTGTGCCTTTAAAAGCGGTCGATCTTACCGCATATGATCTTGTTGATTTCTATAAAGCCGAAACTCTTCTCATCCGACCTGATCATTTCATTGCATGGAATGGATCGTGTGGACAAACAGACACAACCGCCATTCTGGAACGAGCCATAGGTAGACTAGGAGGAGTGCGATGACTGCAAAATTTGGACACCACTACATTGGTGGTACCTGGATAGGTGACAGTCCCAACGGAATGATGCCAATTGAAAATCCGTCTGATGGAACTGTATTTGCCGAGGCACCACAGGGTTCCGCTAATCTTGCAATACAGGCAGTTAAATCGGCACGTGAGGCGTTTGAAAGCTCTGAATGGTCTTCAAACCCAAGACTGCGCGCAGCAGCATTGCTTCAGTTTGCCGATGTGCTGGAAGGCCGTGCTAACGAAATAGCAACACTGATGGCCAAAGAAAATGGAAAAGTAATTGAACAAGCACGCCACGAAGTCGCTGCTGGGTATGGTGAAGCGCGCTATTACGCAGGCGTCGCAAGGAATGTGTTTGGACGTACTTTTGAAAGTGGTACGGGCAAGATGAGTTTTATGATCAGAGAACCCGCTGGCGTAGTTTCTGTCATTGTTCCGTGGAATGCCCCTGTGACTTTGTTGATCCGTTCAGTTGCCCCAGCACTTGCAGCTGGATGTTCCGTTGTAATAAAGCCTGCACCGCAGACACCAATGACAAATGCGGCTGTCATGGACTGCTTTGATGCGGTCAAGTCGATCCCGAAGGGTGTGGTGAATTCGGTAAACGATTATGCAACTGAGGTGGGCACAATCTTATCAACGCATTCCGAAATCGACGTAATTTCGTTCACTGGTTCCAGCAAAACTGGTAAGATCATTATGGCCAACGCTGCGGACACGATCAAACATGTCTCATTGGAGCTTGGCGGTAAAGCTCCGGCGATTGTTTTTGGAAATGCCGATCTGAACAATGCAGTGGCTGAAATCAAGCGTGGTTCGCTGTCACTGAACGGACAGATGTGCACTTGCATCAGCCGAGTTCTCGTTCAAGATGCTGTCTATGACGAAATGAAAGAACGGCTGCGCAATGCTTATGAAAACACCAAAATAGGTGATGCACGCTCCATCGGTGTTGAGCTGGGACCGATTATCGACCAAGCGAACCAAGAACGTCTCATGGGCATCATCGATCGCGCAAATCAAGAGGCAAACATGGTCATTCGTGGTACCACCAGTGGCAACGATCTTTCTAAGGGTTATTTCATTTCTCCAACCATGTTCGAGATCGAGGATGTTTCGCATGACCTGGTTCAGGACGAACTTTTTGGCCCAGTTGTCTCGCTAGAGCGCTTCTCTGATGAGGCTGATGCGATTGAGAAATCCAATGCTACGCGCTATGGTCTGGCTGCATCTGTATACACCCAAGATTTGAACGTATCCATGCGCTTGGGGCGCAAGCTGAAGTTTGGCACGGTTTGGCTAAACTGTCATAATCGTTTACTAGCCGAGGTCGAAACAGGTGGCTATCGCGAAAGTGGTATCGGTCGGTTGCATGGGATCGAAGCAATGAATGATTTTCTTGAGACCAAGCATATTTACTGCGAAGTAGAAGTATAATGCCGCTTATCCAATATCTGTTAGAAAGGAGTAACGCTTAAATGAGTGAACAAAAAACCTCACTGATCATATCGGCGCATGCGGCGGATTTTGTTTGGCGGTCTGGTGGAGCAATCGCACTGCATGCAAAACTGGGATATGAGGTCAGCGTTGTCTGTCTGTCTTATGGCGAACGCGGTGAAAGCGCGCGTCTGTGGAAAGAGGGGAAATCGCTTGATCAGGTGAAATCTATTCGCCGCAAAGAGGCAGAAAATGCCGCCCATGCGTTGAACGTGCATGATATTAAATTTTTGGACCTTGGGGATTATCCGCTGAACTTGGGCCAAGAGGCGCAGGATCAGGTGGTGGACATCATTCGTACGGTGCAACCAAAGTTCATGATGAGCCATTCGCAATACGACCCCTATAACACAGATCATATGCGCACCACGGATTTTGCGCTTACCTGTCGGATGATTGCGCAGGCTTGGGGTCATAATCCGGGGGAAAAAGTATTGGGTGCCCCGCAGTTGTACCTGTTTGAACCGCATCAGACTGAACAGATGGGGTGGAAACCAGATACATTTTTGGACATCACTGAGGTGTGGGATCAAAAACGCGCAGCTATGGAATGTAATGAGGGGCAAATTCACCTGTGGGATTATTACACCCGCGTCGCCCAGCAACGTGCCAATCATTTCAAACGCAATTCTGGCGGGCAGGCGGGTGGTCGTGATTGCAAATTTGCAGAAGGGTTCCAATCCATCTTTCCACGCACAGTTGATGAACTATAGAGCGGAGCTGCGCATACTTATGGCACAGCATTGCCGAAACAGCTGAAGGAGGCGACATGAACATAGTCAGACAGAACATCCAGCGCGTAGATCCATTGGTTATTGAAAAACTGGGGCAAGCAGGGGTCGCCACAGTGCATGAGGCGATGGGCAGAAGCGGATTGATGGCCTCAAACATGCGTCCCATTCAGCAGGATTTTGGGATTGCAGGATCGGCCGTCACCATATCCGCGCCCCCAGGTGATAATTGGATGATCCACGTGGCAATTGAACAGTTGCAACAGGGTGACATCATGGTTCTCGCCCCAACGGCGCCCTGTGATATGGGCTATTTTGGGGATCTTTTGGCGACATCCGCCATGGCACGGGGGTGCCGCGCGATTGTGATTGATGCGGGTGTGCGCGATACGCGCGACCTGCGTGCAATGAGCTTTGGGGTTTGGTCAACAGCCATTTCGGCCCAAGGAACGGTCAAGGCGACTTTGGGATCGGTCAATGTGCCGATCGTCTGCGCAGGTGCGCCCGTGAATGCGGGGGATGTTATCGTGGCCGATGATGATGGTGTCTGTGTCGTGCCAATGGATGAGGCAGACAGCGTTCTGCAGGCCGCCGAGCGTCGCATGGCGGCCGAAGTGGCCAAGCGCGAACGCCTTGCCGCGGGGGAATTGGGCATGGACATGTATAACTTCCGCGAACCCTTGGCTGCTAAGGGGTTAAAGTATGAATGAGGGCATTCCATGCATGTGGATGCGCGGGGGCACGTCCAAGGGTGCCTATTTTGCATCCTCGGATTTGCCCGCCGATCCAGAGGCGCGTAACGCCCTATTACTGCACCTCATGGGCTCCCCCGATCCGCATCAGATTGATGGGTTAGGGGGTGGTGATCCGCTGACATCCAAGGTTGCTGTTGTAAAACCATCGGATCGTGCCGATGCAGATGTTGATTACCTGTTTTTGCAAGTTTTTGTGGATGAGGCGATTGTCAGTGATGCGCAAAACTGTGGAAACATTTTGGCTGGTGTTGCGCCATTTGCCGTCGAACGGGCAATGGTCCCTGTGCAGGGCAATGAAACCCCAGTACGGATTTATATGGAAAACACGGGCCAAATTGCACAGGCGCGTGTTCAAACACCAGATGGGCGCGTGTCTTATACGGGTGCGGCTATGATTGACGGTGTCCCAAATCCCGCTGCGCCCATTCCGATTGCCTTTTCTGATACGGCTGGATCTAGTTGTGGCGCGTTATTCCCCACAGGCAACCCAAGGGATGTCATTGATGGAACACTAGTGACCATGATCGACAATGGCATGCCATGCGTGTTGATCGCGGCGCATGATTTGGGGATCAGTGGATATGAAACCCCAGCGGAGTTAGAGGAAAACGCAACGCTACGGGCACGTTTGGAACAGCTGCGCTTGCAGGCAGGGCAATTGATGAACCTTGGTGACGTGCGCGAAAAATCCGTACCTAAAATGACCGTTATCGCGCCACCAAAAACAAGGGGTGCGATTTCAACACGCACCTTTATCCCCCATCGCTGTCATAAAACCATCGGTGTTTTGGGCGCAGTTAGCGTTGCAACCGCCATCGTTACGCGCGGATGCCTTGGCAACGATATCGCGCATATTCCG
>Ga0208917_1001156_pt1 | contig 13268 bp, 19 predicted proteins | sample DEB08_DNA_10_FD_185500 | JGI IMG/M metagenome (GOLD analysis project Ga0208917, IMG submission 185500) | Aqueous microbial communities from the Delaware River and Bay under freshwater to marine salinity gradient to study organic matter... | ecosystem: Environmental > Aquatic > Marine > Coastal ...
AACCTTGATCGTCATTCATGGACACCTCTTCATCAGTTCCATCATTTGATTATAATACAACAATCTAAAATCAAAATTCTCAGCAGTCAGCGCTGCACGCCTCAAGTTCTCTATCCTACGCCAGAATAACTCGTCGGTCATAGGTAATGTAGTATACTCGTACAAATCTGGTCTAACTATCACTAGCATTTTGTTCCTCCACATACGAATCAATCATGTTGGCAATAAAATTAAACTCATGTTCTGGTGGTGCATCATGCCAATCTGTTTTCTTACCATTAGTTTTACACAAACCAGATATAACTTGTAAAACCTGCATTGGTGTCATTTCTTCATTAATCATACTTTCTCCTTTTTTAAGAGCTAGTCATAAGCATGTTTCAGTTACTCAGTCAACGACTAACCTACCAGTTCACTAGCTCTAAAACCTATCTAATCCCATTCTATTTCATAGTCAAGGTTTATTTTCTAATTCTTTAACTTCCTCAAACGTAGTTTCAATACTGTACTGTTCCTTCAAGTCCTGTAGCTTCTTTTCCACCTCTTCTCTTGACATGGAATCAATCGTACCTGTGAGTATCTCTTTCTTATCAACATACAACCCAGCTATCTGTCCTCTCCTGGTTTCTGCAGCTACCGCAGCATTGTAATTACCAGCAGATGACGCCTGATCTCTAATGCGTGCCAATGTAGCCAAAGATCTTTCCTGACTGCATCTGTATCTATCAACGTTTGCTCTAACTTCTGAATCAATTGCTTTTGCAACCAATGGATATAGTTCTGGATTTTGTAGTTTTGATGCAATCTCTCTAGCACTTTTCTTGTTTTTACTGTATCCAGCCTCCATTGCACACTGTGTTGCAGTTTTTAAACCTTCAGAGTGCACCAGCAATAATATAAATTTTCTTTGTTTAGGTGTTAACTTACTGTCAAACAATGCGTCAGACAAAGGTTCTGGTATAAATACTTCTTTATTTTCTTCCATAATGCATCTTTCCTATAGATGTTTCTTCCAAAGTCTTTTATTTTATACAAAAACCTTGGGAAATGCGAGTTTTTTTTGTAAATATAGAATATTTGTTACTTCTTGTTACCTATAATATTACTTCAAAGTAACAAAAAAGGTAAGTATTCTGCTACTTGTTACCTTGTTACCTTGTTACTTGGGGTAATGATAAAAAGAAAGAGGTAAAGACTTGGTAGAAAACATCTATTAGAAACGCGATTTATGAAAACATCTTTGGATCTTCACGCACTAATCTAAGTGCTTTATCCAATGCTTCACGCCCGTCTGTCATGATTATTTCCCACTCTTCTGCGGTAAATACTCGATCGTGTTTAGGGTTATAGAATTTTATAGATACGTCACCGCAATGGTGACACTTATAAACTTTTCTTACTGGGCTTTCGGGTAGTTTTGTGTACATACCTTTTTATCCTTTGTAATGGAAATAATACCACATTATTGGGTAAATTTTTTCTAAAATATATCGAATCCATGACTTCCATGGACTGAATTCTTTCATACTGATTGGTCCGTGATGCGAGGATCGCGTCCAGTAGGTCGCGTTGCTTTAATATCTCTTGGTCACTCATAAGCACCTTTCCTTAAAAGGTCCCGTATGACGCTTGTGGTCTTAACAGGACCTCGGGAGTTAAATGAAAATAATAATTTTCGTCCCAAATTATACTAGAAAAGATGCTCACACGCAACTAAAACGGGGGTTCATCCCCCGTTTTAACACTTACAACAGGTTTACTCGGGATAAATTTTGTAGTTTTTGAACGATTCAGGGTCAAGTGGTGGTCCGTAGTAGAAGGATGTTGTTTCATCCGAAACCCCATCACTCCATGTTTGGTGGTAGTACTTATTTTCATTGATTTCCCCTTGTGAGTGACAAACCGAACACTGCTCAATGGCTTGTTCTGCCTCGAATCTAATTTTAACATATCCGTTTCCTTTACAATGATGACATATAATCATATCGCCTCCATAATATATTTCTAATTTTTTCCCAACGCATACGGTTAAATACTTCTTTCCCGTTCCGTGGTTCGCGAAGCGCTATCTTTGATAATCGCGCATACTCTCGTAGTAATCGTTCTTTCAGTGGTGTCTTGCGGCCCATTCTATACTTTCCTTTCTATTTTCTAATTCTTCTACTTTTGCCTCGTACTTGCGTTTCATGGATAATCTACCAAGTATAAAACCCAATACAAACACGCCTACGATGGCAAGTATATGCCATAAGTGAAACATAATCCCTCCCTCTTACACAACATAACTTTATCAAATTTCCAGGTGCAGTACTCATTACTGAAATCACCCATCTCATTTTTTACACAATCACGCATAAAAGTTTGATACGGCGAATAATATATGAAAATATATACACTCGCCAGTATCGTCCCACATAAGCATAAAATGCTTATGACTTTTGCAATAAGTTGTAACATCTAATACAAAACCAAGTACAAATATAACTACCTCTTTTTACACCCATCATGTTATCGGTAAGGTACTCTTTGTTACATTCATTACAACACTTCTTCTCATACTTCCAATCTGGTTTAAATGGTCGGTAAGACCTAAACCTTGGCATAATAGTTTCTGTTTTCATGCTGCTAGTTTTCTTTTCTTTGCTTCTTGTTTTACTAAATGTGTAATTTGCATACCTGCCGAACGGTCATCTTGCTCGGCAAGTTTCAGTAATAATTTGTACGTATCAACGGCCACTGCCACCGACTTGAACTTTTTGATATTCATTTTCATCCTCTGGTTTATCATCGTACTTGTGATTCAACAACTCAACGTCACCAAGGTCAATTGTTGGTTGACTTGATGAGTGGGCCGCGGTCGGTGTAAAGCGTCTCCCGCAATTACGAGCAAGCTTCGTCCATGTTTCCGCATATTCTTGATAGTGCTTCATCATTGGTTCATCACCAATCATTCGTGAATCATTAGCACGCATTAAATTTATTTTAGCTCTAGCTAGTCTAGTGCCAAGTCTGAAGCCTTCTTTAAAACAAGCTTCATAATCTTCTTTTAATATAGTCATATCTTTCTCCTTCATTAAGTGAGTAGGGGGATTCTTTGACTACCCCCAACCTTTTCGCGACAAGTCAAACTGTCCTAGCTTAACTACTACTTCAGTACCAACCCTCACACCCTCAGTCATTCGACCATACCTTGTGAGAATCGTGCCTTACTACCTTGTTACAGTTGTTCAGCCATACTCAGAAGATGTTGCACCATCTTCATTTAATATCGCATTTAATCTAATTTAATGGGACAGTCAAGAACTATTTTCAACAAACATACTGGATTCAAGGCACCATGTTTGTACGTATATAGGTTCAATACCTACCTCAGCAGCTCTTTGATACACATTGTTTTCCACAATAACACGGCGGTTTTCACAGATGTCTTGATTAAAATATAATTCTGCTTGATGCTTAACAGACGACATACCAGGAACAGAGAACATCGAAATTAATAACCAAATCTTAATCACCTGCATCGCCCCAGTTGTCACCGCATTCAACGTCGACTTTACTAGGGACGGCTAATTCAACACAGTTTTCCATAATGTCTTTAATCTTATCCTTATCTGCATCACTTGCAACAGAAAAGTCTAACTCATCATGAACTTGTATATGTGCTAAATATCCTTCTTTGTGTAATTCTAACATGGCTTTCTTTGTTTGATCAGCAGCAGAGCCTTGTATTAATCTATTAAGTGCTTTGTAGGTCCATGCACGTTTGATCATACTTTCGCCGTATTGTTGCTGGGCCTCGGTCAGTGGTAGGGCTTTCTGGCCCCATTCATTCGTTGGCTCCCATAAATCAAAACGGCAACGCCTACCCTCCAACGTAGACAAATAACCTTTCTTACCTGCTTTGTTCATGGTATCATTCATCAATTGCTTAACAAAAGGAACGCGTTCATTGTACGCCGCTAATAGGTCACTAGCTGTCTCTAAATTAACACCAAGCTGTGACATGAGTTTACCCTTACCCATACCGTAAAATAGCCCTAAATTGATCGTTTTAGCCTGTTTACGAGGTATATCAGCCATCTTTGATACCATTTTATGAAAGTCCGTTGTTGGATCTTCTTGATACGATTCAACAAACTTACCAGCTCCTGTAAAATGACGGAGACTAGCATAGTGTACCACGAGCCGTGGTTCTTGTTGCGAGTAATCAAAGATACCCCACTCACAATCTTTTTCAGGGATGAATATACTTCTGATCAGTGGGCCGAGAATCGCGTGCCGTGCAGGAATTTGCTGTAAATTAGGATTCGAGTAACTAAATCTCCCTGTTACCGTTCCTCCTTGATCCGAACGCATTTGGTGGATCTCAGCGTGAATCCTCCCTCGGTACGAATGCTTGGTAATGCTTTCGATGAAAGTGGTTCGTGCTTTGTTAATCTCTCTTGCTTCGACAACCATCTTGGCAAGCGGACTATCGTGCGTTGCCAAAAAGTTTTTATCAAACTTTGGTTGACCTGTCGGTGTGCGGTCGTACTTGATGTTAAGCGCATCAAAAGCTTTTGATACAGAGGCAGCAGCCCATACTTCCACATCTTGGTTCGTAAGTTTCTTAATAGAGCGAAGAATTTTATTTTCTTTTTCTTGTAGATCATTTTTGATGGCCTCCGCTTTTTCTAAATCAACACGTACCCCGCGTTGTTTCATCTCAAATAAAACAGGAAACAGATCTGTTTCCAATTCAAAAATATTAATTAAGTTTTGTTTTTGTATTTCCGTGCGTAAATGATGCCATAACTTTAATGTTACAGCAGCATCTTGCTCTGCGTATTCTCCTACGTGTGAGGCTGGAAGCTTCCATAGCTCTCCTTTCGGATCTAGACCCCACATTTTGGCAGCTTCGTAGAGTTGGGTTTCCGATTTCGACTCTTGTAGATAGTCTTTACTTAATGAGTTTAGATCGAAACGAAACCTATTCTCATCTACTAAAGGTGCCGCAATAAGAGTATCAATTATTTTACCTTTGATGTCAACACCCATCGCTTTTAACCAGCCTACATCATAGAAAGCATTGTGAAATATATAATTTTTATCTTCATACGAGCATTGTTTTTTAATCCAACGCGTAACAATTTCTTTGTCCATGTTTGGCGGTGTGTCGTGAGCAATGGGGTAGTAACCACACCACCCTTCGACGGCGACGGCGATGCCCACAACTTCACCATGTTTACGAATATAACCTGGACCTGTATCTTTGATACCAGGATCGCGTGTCTCTAAGTCAATAGCTATCTCGTCGTAACCAGATAGGTCAGGAAAATGATCAGGCATCACCCATTCACTGGGCATGCGGTGTACTTTAGGAAACCAATTAGGTTGTTCTTTCATCTATTTCTCCTGCGATGGCCGCATAAGCTGCAAGATCGACGTAACTATCTTTTTTATGCGCGTGTTTTAATCTGGCAATTTTTACCAACCCCATACAAATAGCAACATCATGCGGTGTAATTTCTTTATCAAGATACGCACTCCATAAGTTTGCAATGTTTTGATGGTTCGTTAGTTTATCACCGTAGTCTTCTTGACGATCACCGCCAACAAGAGTTTTAGCTTCTTCTAATATTTTCTGACATCTCATATGTATTACCTTGTTGTATAAATATTGATTCAAATTCAAACTGACCTTCTGTTCGGTGAACCACGACTAATTGTTCTTTAGCCCTTGTTGCCCCCACATAAAAAACGCGTGTTTCATCATCCATTCCTTGTCGTGAATCTTTCATCGAACTATACGGACCGTATGATAAATCCGTTAACAACATCACATTATCTCTTTCGCCACCTTTACTTGCGTGTATGGTAGATACTTCGATACGCGGTGTATCATCTAGTTTATTTCCTTCGCGCATAATCGCTCTGAGATAATTTATTCTCTTTCTAAATCCTTTCGCATTTAATACATCATACCATTTCATGTCACGTACGTCCACGTCTTTAATTTTTTCACGAAGTCCAAACTCTTTGATGAGTGTTTCTAAAGAATAAATACCACTTAGTTCGCCTTTAAATGTACCATAATTTCTTTTGATACGTGTGCTATCCATAAATTGATATAACGTATCACATTGTTGTCCTGAAACTTTGTGTCCTTTTTGTAAACGTGTCCACGCTTTGATAGCTTCAATATATTTTAAATTAATAACAGATTGACCATAGCGTTTATATAACCAACCATACATCTCTAATGACTCACATACTTGCTTTACAATTTCATGTGTTCGACATAAAATTAACCACTCTCCTTCTTGCAATCCTTTGTTTAAAGGTCTGATATTTAAGAACTTTACCTCTCCTTCTTCTTCGCGTGGATTGTATGTTTTATCAATTCTTTTTGAAATTCGCTGTGCTAATTTTGTGGCAATAATGTGCACACTCTTTGGTATACGATATGATTGTTTTAACGGAATAACATTATTGGTAGGATCCATCGCCATATCAATAAAGTGTTCAATGTCTGCACCAGCCCAACGAAAGATTGCTTGATCATCATCACCAGCAACATATGTTTCAATTGGTTGTGCTACTTCTTCTATCATACTTATTACTTTCCATTGATGAGCGGATAGATCTTGTGCTTCGTCAACAAATAAATATTTTAATTGTGGTGGATTTCTTTTTTCTAAAAAACGGTTAAAATAATCAACGTATTCTAATTTTTGTCTATCACGTTTAAAGTTTTTTAAATCTAAATCCATTTGTTCAATCGTGTTCCGTGCGCCGTAGTCATTGAGCTTTACTGTTTGAAACACGCGTCGTAGTCTATCTTCTTTATTAGGATATTTTGCGTATGCTAAATTAATGATGTCTTGATATTCACTCTTTGCTGTCGGCATGGATATATCAACACCATTACCTTTTTTCATTTTATTAACAAAGAGACGACCCGTGATCCGTGAAAGTTCTTCATAGTCCTGTTCATCCATGATGTCCGTTCCCTGCAGCTGTAGACGCTTGTAGGCAAGCGAGTGCAACGTACAAAAGTATGGATACATTTTCTTTAATTCATCTTCACTCCACTTAATAGTATTAACTCTATCACGTATTTCTTCTGCCGCTTTTACCGTAAAACTAAAGTATCCAATTTCATCAGGACGACAGTGACCTTCGTTAATTAATCTATCTACTTTCTTTTTTAGAAAGGTTGTTTTACCTGTGCCAGGAGGGCCTATAACTATATTTCTACGCATCTTCATCCTCTTTCATTTCCCTTTCATGTCTTTCACGTAATTTGTCTTTGATTAAAGCTCTGTTTCCTTTATTAACATTTTCACTCGATGTGTTTTCTTTATAAGAAGCCCATTCTAAATTACTTATTCTAAAATCATGGTTTTGATTGTTTTTATGGTTTATTAATTTTTTTACAGAGGGGTTGTCATTTACAATAAAAGCACAGCCAACTAACCTATGAATTAAATGATAGTATGTTTTTTTTGTGACAGAACAAGAAAATCCAAAATGAACATATTCATCTTTTCTAATATGCGGCTGAAGAAATTTTTTTGATAAATTACTATACAAAGAAGGAAAAACATTTCCGTAAAGATAAAGTGCAGGGTGTGTATATCCTGTTCTATAAAGAAAATAATCGCCTCTTTGAATTTGATTTAATAAAGGATAACACTGTCTTGCAGGATCATATATATCAACAACGTCAATCTTATCAATATTGTAATATTCACTAAACGTTTCATTTTTAAATAATTCTAACTGCATATTAATATGGATCCTCTTCCGTAAAGTCTTTTTCTTTTAATTTATATTCTGTCTCAATTATATTAGATGGTATCTTCCATACATGCTCTGACTTTGTGCCAACACGAAGCTTTGCAGAATTACCACTAAACTCAGAAAATACTTTAAACATGTGCGAATCAGACATTTTATTAAATCGCTTTGTCTTTAAAAAATCTCTAAATGATTGAGGTTTAAAGAATAAATAATCTTTATGTTCGTACACCATACCTGTGAGAACATCTTGTCTATCTTTTGCACCACCATTATTCTCTAAGAATATTTTTAATTGATCTAAGAATTGACCTTTTGCTGTAACTTCGCCAGGTAAATGTATGTAATCACCTTCACCCATGTTCTTTAATAAACCATCAACAATATCTGCCCATATTGCAGGGGCGATGGGCCGCGGGCTTTCATTCGCTTGCGCTATACATTGTTTTCTATACTCACCGTGATTGGCTAATTGATCAAGTGATAAGATAATAACTTTACCGTTATGTGTCACTTCATACATCGGATTATCAGACACCCACTTTTTTAAACTGGTAATGTCATTCGACGCAGAATTACCAATACCAAACTTCTGTGATTGACATTTAATCTTTTCACACACGGATTTAAACGTTGGTTCTTCACACCGATAAAAATATTTTTTATCTTCTACTTGTTTAAATATTGTTAACACCTCTCTACTTGGTAAAGGTGGATTAAAATATTTTGTATTATACTGATCTAATTTTTGTTCTAATTGATCAGGAAAACGTTGTCGTAAATAAATACCTAACTGAAATAAACATTGATTGCGTGAGCCTTCAGCAAAGCCCTGTGATGCCAAGGTAATGAGACACGGAGGAGCGCCTTTGAAATCATCATTTGATTTTTCGGTAACAGGTTTGTCGATAATAACCATGCTAAGATTCGATACGACTTTACTTTCATAATGCGTTATAAACATACCCAATTCAATCAATGCATTACCTTCATCATCTAACGCATATCTTGTCGGATACTCTGGGTGGTTATACGGCAAGTTTAAAAAGTTACCTGTACCTTTTGAGTTCAGTTCAATTTGTTTTGGAAATATCTCACTCTCACCGTAGCCTAACCATGCAGCTATCTCTGTTAGTTTTATTTGCATATCTCTTGCAGTGCATGGCTCATCTACAAATAAAAATACATGAGCACCGCCGCTTTTTGATTTACATACAACCAACGGCAATTTCTTATCAAGTATTTGGGTGATTAATTTTTTATGATCGAATCCATCGTAGGTATCTATGTCTATAGCGCCCCATCGACACGTGTTATCGTCTCTAATTGGTATAATACCAAGGGATGGTTCTTTACCATCTAAGTGATTATTCCATTGTAATTCTGTAAGTTCTTGTTTTTCTATCCAAGATTTGGCTTCTATCTTGCCATTTTGATTTTTAGATCGGCTTTCAGTTTGACCGTACGCTCTGGTTAGCCCAGAAAATATTTCAATAAATTTTTGTCTCTCTTCCATAATTTCTCATTCATAGTTGAGGGAGCAGTATTTTTTTGTAGGAGGAAAAATGATGCTCCCTCGGTGTTAACTAAGTGTCTAGTACGCGTCGGAAGCCGCGTTGTCAACACTTTCGTCTTCGTGCTTAACTTTTATCTCACCAGCATCAACAGACGCGGAGAAAGCCTTTGCTTGTGAATACAAGTCAGCATCTTCGATTGGACCGACTCTAGAGACGTCCCAACCAAACCATTCACCCAAATCATTCGATTCTGCAATCGTTTTCAAAGAATAAATGTGAGAGTATGAAGGTGGTGTAAATAACCCCTTCGAACCTTTTAACTTTAACCCAAGCATCAAAGAGTTCCATCTTTTCGATTTCTTTCTTTGCGTGCTTTTCATCGCAATAAGAGCTTGTGACCAAACTCCATTATCACTTTTGACTAAACAAAAATGATTAGCCGTATCTTCGATATAATTGCCATTACTCAATCTATCTTTACGTTGATCATCTCGTTGAGTTTTTGACAGTATGTCACTGTCACCAGAATAGATATTGACAGGAGCACCAGTGCCCTTGCCTCTATCTTGCCATTCAATATATTGACGTTGGTAAGAGCATGGAATAACATCCACACCTTTTGTTCCGTCAAATATTTCTTTTGTTAGCGTATTGTAGATCATTCCACTTTCCGCTCCCTCAATGTATTGAGGATCTCTCTTCTTAATCTGTGGTGACGTATCACTTAGAATACGAAGAAAAGGAATTGCAAGATCATCCATGCCTAGTTGCCCTAGCCCTTGATTAGCGTCTGCTTCAAACATGCTAGGATCAAATGCAACAACGTTTCCTGCTTCTTTAGTCTTTACAGCGTTTGCCATATTTACTCCTTATTTTTTCTTGGTTATTTTTGTCTTCTGTCCGATAAACAAACTAAACGTATTGTCTGGGACAGATTTTCCTTCTTCGTGCCACTTTTTAATAGTGGCTTTCAGTGTCGAAGGATGCACTGAAACTTTTACTTCAGGAATGAGGCCCATGTTTTTTATCTCTTCTTCAAGATGTTTAGCCATGTTGCCTTCTCCCTTACCGAAACTTATACCCACTTGGTTTTTAATTATATCTCCCAAGCCGTTGTCTTCTAACCATTCATAACAAGCCTTAGATTTCTCAGCATCTTTAGGTATAGATACATAAATATCCTCTACCACATCTACTTTAGAACCGTCCATCATAGTAGTGGATGTCATTCCTAATTCTTGCATTTTACCTGGTATAACCTCACCAGATAATTTTCTGTGTTGTTCTTTTAAATCTTTTAATGCTGCTTCTGTATCCTCAATCTCGGACTCCATCTGTAACTGCTTACGAAGCAATTCTGCAACAGATTCTAATCCTGTTTGATCAATATTAGCAACATCTTCTTCAAAGTTTATCTTGCTCATCTATTTCGCCTTTCTCGTTCAAGTTAACACTTACAGGATAATAGCGCTGTGCTTTCTTATCCCACTTTAAAATATTGAATTTACCTCTGTTCATTTCAGCGGCAACACAACAAGCAATACCCATCGCTGCAGGATCACCCATCATCAATAAATAATCATCATCACTAAAATCTTTTAATTTTCTTTTTAACTTACGTATGGCAGGTTGTGGACTAAACATAATTTGTTGACCACTCTCAAACAATACCACAATTTCGCCATAATCAGCGGCACTTAACACACTGATGTAAGGATTTTCTTGTACTAAAAATACAGTAGGTTTGCCTTCTGTTTTTTCTTTTTTATATATTTCACTCATACTTTCTGTCCTACGTCTTTACACTTGTATTTTTATAATGCAAGTAGTATATACCATTCTTAGAAAGAAATAAATGGATTATTATGGAATACAGATTTAAAACAAAACCTTTTCAACATCAATTAGATGCATTGAAAGAGAGTTGGAACAAAGAAGTTTGGGCCTTATTCATGGAGATGGGCACAGGAAAAACAAAGGTTTGCATTGATAATATTGCTATTTTGTATGACAAAGGCAAGATAAATGCTGCTTTGATCGTTGTACCAAACGGTATCAAACGTAACTGGCGCAACGAATTAGGCATACATATGGCAGATCATATTAACTATCGTGTCGCTGTGTGGTCAGCATCGCCAAAGAAAAAAGAAAAAGAAGAGCTTGATCAGTTGTCCGTGGTCGTTGATGACTTAACCGTTCTTGTTATGAACATCGAAGCGTTATCCACGGTTCGTGGTCGGGACTTCGCAAAAAGTTTTCTCATGAAGAATAATGCATTGATGTGTGTCGATGAGTCTACGACGATTAAAAATCATTCGGCAGCACGTACAAAAAATATAATTAAGATAGCAGAGCTTGCAAAGTACAGACGTATCATGACAGGTTCACCTGTTACGAAGTCACCACTTGATTTGTTTTCACAAGTTCAGTTCCTTGATCCGTGGTTGTTGGACCAACAATCGTATTACAGTTTCCGTGCACGGTACGCCGTGATCGTTCAGCGTAGTGTCGGCACCCATTCTTTCCAACATATTGTCAGATACCAGCGATTAGACGAATTACAGGCAAAATTACAAAATTTTTCGACGCGTGTCTTAAAAAACGACTGTTTAGACCTACCTGAGAAGGTTTATACGAAGCGAGCTGTGTCATTGACCGCGGAACAGGTAAAAGCTTACACAGAGATGAAAAAAGCGGCAATAACGTTCTTTGAGGAAAATGTGATGACCGCTGCCTCTGTTTTGACACAAATGATACGACTTCATCAAATTACCTGTGGTCATGTCAAGACCGATGACGGAGAAGTCAAATCTATCAAGAGTAATCGTATAAAAGAATTACTGGAGGTACTCGAAGAGACAGATGGTAAGGTTATTATCTGGGCCGTGTACCGTTATGACATACAAGAAATAGAAAAAACATTAGGAGAGAAATATGGCAAAGAAACTGTGGCAACTTATTATGGTGATACCAAAGATAGTATACGTCAGTCTATTGTTGACCGCTTTATGGATCCTGGAGACAGTTTACGTTTTTTTGTGGGAAACCCCAAGACAGGAGGCTATGGTCTTACTCTTACTTCTAGTCACACTGTTGTGTATTACTCTAACGATTACTCATTAGAAGTACGATTACAATCAGAAGACCGAGCGCATAGAATAGGGCAAACATCGAAAGTGACATACGTAGATTTAATGGCAGAACATACCATCGATGAAAAGATTGTAAAAGCGTTGAATAATAAAATAGATTTAGCGAGTCAAGTGATGGGTGAAGATCCGAAGAAAATATTATTTGAGTGAAGCAGTCTGTGTTTTTAAAAGTAAATCCATTTTTGTTTCAAGTCTTACTAATCGTTCATTCATTTCTGGTATTTCTTTTAGGACTATTGCTTCTAGTGTGTCTGCTTTTTGTTCAACAGCCTCTAGCCTTGATGACAGCATCATATAAGAAGCACCAGCACCAAAAACAATAAGTGCTAACCAAACAGCGTCTCTAAAAGTTAAGTCTTTCATAATTTAAATTCCCGCGTCAAAGTTTGGAGCTAAGTCTACCTCATTTTGATTCATCATGCCACCCATATTTTTATAATTTAATGCTGTACCACCTTGCATGTGAAAATTTCCAGGTTGGCTAGGATCTATACTTCTTAATGTTTTTAAAGCCTCTCTTGCTTCAGGTGTATTACCAAATGCCACATTACCACCATAAAAATCTAAACCTGTGTCAAAAGGAGTAATACCTTCTCTCTTTCTTAAAGCCTCTATTCCTGAAGGTGTTGTCTTTTCATCAACTTCAATATCGTATTTTTTCTTTGCTTCTTTTATTTCACCTAGTGTTAACGGTAAATTTGGTTTTTTTGTAATTTCTATTTGTGCAAACACACCATCAGCCGCGTTTATAAGGCCACCATCTTTTGCATTCAAAGCTCCTGTTAATAGGTTTTGAAGAGGACTGTTGGATGCATAC